>Ga0228633_1000420_pt1 | contig 12007 bp, 4 predicted proteins | sample 41DmetaG_FD_182703 | JGI IMG/M metagenome (GOLD analysis project Ga0228633, IMG submission 182703) | Seawater microbial communities from Monterey Bay, California, United States - 41D | ecosystem: Environmental > Aquatic > Marine > Coastal | place: USA: California | collected 2016-11-13
TCTTATACTTTAAAAAATTTATTACTTTGCATTAGATGGCTTTAAAAAAATTTTGAAATATTAATCATAGCATTTGAAATTTATTTTCATAATTTAATAAAATAGATCAAATATAAAATTTTATTATAAAAAATAAGAATATTAATTTATCTATGGCATTTTTTAATGTAAAAATTAATGAAGAATATATATTATATATGTGTTATTTTCAATTTTAAAGTTTATTTTCTTGTCTAAATTTAATGACATCTTCAACACTGTAAATTGGATTTTATTTTAATTTGATTTCGTCATAATCTTATTTTTCATATAAAAAAAACCTTTTCTTCTATCAATTCTTCTCTTTTCATTAAGATAATGAGTAACTCCTCTAGGGTAATCTAAAAATCATAAATTAAACTTGCAATAAGATAGAGAGGAATCGCAACAGCTGAAAAATCAATTCCGAATCTCACATACCAAGGTAAATTTAAAATCATTTTAAAATTAATTAAATATATATAAAATATAAAATCATTTTTTAGGTAAAGGAACTTTGAATTTTTTACAATATTAAGCTACAAAATATTCTAAAGAGAGTTATTCAGCCTCAGCAATAACTTATTAACATCTTTATCGTTCTTCATCATTTTGATTTTAATTTCCTGCTATTTGCTAAATAATTTGAAAAATATACATTTATTGAATTAATAGCTTAATCATAATTGCCATTTTTCCATTATTCTTAAGCTTCACTAATTTATTAATCTAATTGATTATCTTTGTTGTTCATTTAATCTATGCAATATAAAACGTATTGTATTTTATATTTTGTTAATTTTTTTTTTTATTCTTCTAAATATTCTAAATATTGATTGTAATGCTAAAAATTTAAATAAATAAACTTAAGCTTGTATATTCTTATCATATATCAAATTGTTTTGGTCTAAAATTAAATAAGATCACATCTTGGTTCATTATTTGGGTTAGAGTCTATAACTGGTACAGCTAATTAATCAGGATGTAATTGTGATGGTAAAATCTTTTTAATATTTTATTAATACATCATCGAATTTTCTTAACTCATGTTTGCCATGAGCATAATGACATCTAATATCCATTGGGCATTTTTAAGCTAATTATATATTAGTATTTTACTATTTTCAAAATCTTTACATAAATTTAATTTAAACTTTTTATTTACAGATTTATATTAAGCAAACTGAGGTAACATAGACTATAAATGCATTTTATCTAATTTTATTTTATTATTTCTATTAATTTTAATAATATCAAATTATATACAATTGTATAAAAATATGAAGATATTAATTGCATTATTAGTTATTAGCTAAATTTTAGCATAAAATGCTTAAGTAACTCTTAAAATTTCTATGCAAATAGCCATTTAAAATAATTCAGAAGGATCAATAGAAATAGGACTTTTTGGTTAAGACGTGCCTAGAACAGTCGAAAATTTCAGAGCACTTTGTCTTGGGGAAAAGGAAAAAGATGGAAAAAAAATGTCATATGAAGGATCTATTTTTCATAGAATTATTCCTAATTTCATGATTTAAGGAGGAGATTTCACAAATATGGATGGAACCGGTGGAGAATCAATTTATGGATAAAAATTTGCAGATGAAAATTTCAATGTAATATAAATTATATAAAATATTAATATATAAAGATTCCAACATAAGAAGGATGTTTAGCAATGGCCAATTCAGGTCCAAATACAAATGGAAGTTAATTTTTTATTACAACTGCTAGTACTAATTGGTTAAATGGTAAACACGTGGTATTTGGTAAATTTTTATAAAAAAAATAGGAAAAGTAATTGATGGAATGGATTTAGTTAAAAAAATTGAAAGCTTGGGTTCAGAAAGTGGAAAACCATAAAAAGAAGTTTCAATATAATTTTGCTAAGTTTTATGAATTAAAAGTTTTTCATAATTAATATCAATTCATAATATTTCTTTTAATAATTTATAAAGATATATTTAATTTATCATCGTCAGTCTACTAATCATTGTCATACTAAAAATAAAATAAATATAACATCAATATATTTCAAATTATAATATTCATTTATTTATTTTTTTTATTCTTTATAACACTTAAAAAATTAGCTTCTTACATTTAAGGGATTTAGAAAAATTACATGATTATTTTTAGGATCATAAATCTGATATTTTTTATTATTATATTAAGTAATAGAATTAGGTATTTTTTTAATTTATTGACTTTAAAATTAATCAAATTCATATGTTGTATCATTAAATTTTTTTGCACTTCTAAATTATATTTAAAATCTTTTTTTTTATTACGATTCATCACCAAAATTTAAATTATTCATTATTTATTATAATTTTTTTTTATCAATTTAAATACTTCTTACTTAAAAATGTTCAATATTATTTTATATAAAAATTAATTTTAGATATATAATATTATGAATTAAAATTATAAAAATAGAAGTCTATTTGTAAATAGAGCATGTGCTGTTAAAAATTACTCATACAGTGAAAATATCAATAGTAAATATAGAGATTCCATGGAGGATGGTAATTTATATTATTTTCTTAGATTATTTTGTAATCGATAATTTTGATAATAAAAACTAAATTCTTTTTGGTATATTTGATGGACATGGAGGAAGTTTTTGCGTCTAAAAAGTTAAAATCTAATTCTATAAAGTAATTTTCTAATATTTTAGATATTTAATGATCAGCTAAAAAATGATAGCAAAGATATTAAAAAATGCTTTTAAAATACTTTTTTGATTGTAAATTTTTAAAAAAATAAAGTTGGATAAATCTCTAGAATGTTAAGAGTCATAATATTGTGGAACAACAGCCTGTGTGGGATTTTTAAGATATGAAAATTGTAAAATTTTATCATTTAAAAGCTAAAAAAGTACTATACATTGGAAATATTGGTGATACTAGGGCTGTAATATCAAACGATGTTTAATCTGAAAGAATAAGTTATGATCATAAAGCATCAGATCGTAAAGAATAAGATAGAGTCAAGTTTAAATATTTTTTTTATTTAAAATTTTATTTGTGTGTTTTACCTATGTTAATAGATAGATAAAAAGGGGGATACATTACAAATAATAGAGTTGAAGGAATTTTAGCGATAACAAGATCATTTGGAGATTTTATCTTAAAACATAAAGTTATTTTTTAAGATATTTTTAATAATGATTTTAAAATTATAAATTTAATATGAATTATATGTTTAATATTGATTTTAGGGAGTTATAGCTTCTCCATATGTAAATAGAATTGAGCTTAGAATTATAAATAAGTACTTAATATTGGGCAGTGATGGATTATGGGATGTGGTAAATGACCATGAAATTTGTTAAATGATTTAATATGAAAATGATTCAAAAGATATATCTGAGAAATTATTAAAAATTGCTGAAGATAGGTAATCATAAGATAATATATCGATATTGGCAATAAGAATTAATTGATTAAATTTTATTTATAAAATAAAAGAATTTATAATTTATTTTAATTATAAATCTTAATGGCATTAAAAATAAATTCAGAAAATTTTCATAAATATATTTGTTAACTGAATTATTATTCAGATTTTTCAGATAAATAAAATGATATGTGTCATTTAAATTTAGAATTAGAAGATAATTAGTAAGTTGAACCATAATTTAAAACTGATATAACAAAAGTTCCAAATAAATTTGAATCATTAGAATAATATACAGATATTTGGGAAAAACTATTTAAAATTGAAGCAAAAGCATAAATTATAAAAGAATAAATAGATTAGGTATATAAATATAAGAAAATTAGTAAGAACCAGCTGAGTAATTTAATTTAATTGGATCATAGAAATAATAATCATTCGATCTTTTTATGTTTACAAATATTAATGAATTAACAATAAAATATAATTTTGGAGATATAGTCTTAATTTCTAAGTAAAAAGTTATCTATAATTTTAACCTCAATTTATATATTAGCCAGAAATATAACAATTAGAAAATCTATTAGGAATTGTAGAACAGTTTGATGATCATCTTAAAATTAAAGTTTTATTTTATTTTATTTAAGACTGTTTTTGATTAAACAAATATGGAATCAAGACATTAAGCATTAAAATAGATATTAATAAAAAATTCGACTTGGCACATTAAAAAAATTTGCAGTCTTTAAACTTTAAATCGTGAATATTAAGCTCTCTATAGCTTGAATTATCTAAATTTAAAAAATTTTATTGTAGATCCATAAGAAAACTTAAATTCAAAAGATAAATTTGAAATTCCTCAAAAATTAGAAAACAAATTAAATGAAGTTATAGTTTAATATATTAGGTATATAATACAAGTTAAGTTCAAGCTATAAATGAATCTCTCAAAATTGAAGGAATTACTTTGGTATAAGGACCTCCTGGGACAGGAAAAACTACCACCGTTCTTGGAACATTAAGTGTTTTATTGAATTCTCTAAAATAAAAATCAAATCTAAAAGATCAAATGTTAGAAAAAAGAATTTAAGTTGATCAAATTTCAAAATAAGAAAAATTGAATATTTATTAAAAAAAAAGGCCTTGGCTTTATTAATAAAATTATGAGGATTTTAGAGATAAATTTCCAGAATAGAATAATTTTAATTATGAGAATTCTAAAATAACAGATAGATAAGTTCATTTAGAATTAAAGAAAAATAAAAACTATGGTATATAAAAATAAAATTAGCGCCACCTGAAAAGATTTTGATATGCGCTCCATCAAATGCAGCAATCGATGAGATAGTTAGAAAAATATTAGAAAAAGGTCTATTTGATAGTGAGGGTGAAAGATAAGATCCTTTTATTGTTAGAATAGGTCCAAATTTCGACGAGAATTTATAATAAGTATCATTTGATTTTTTGGTAAATTAATAAAGTAAATCATGTAAAAATGAAAACTAAATCAATTAAGTTAAAATGCAAATCCTTTAAAAAGCCAGAATTATTTGTGGGACTTTGAGTTCATCAGGAAGTTTGCTACTAACTTAAAGTTAATTGGTAATATTTTTCAAATTCAGTAATTCGATACAGTTGTAATAGACGAAGCAGCATAAGCTGTTGAAATTTCTACATTAATTCCTTTAAAATATGGTTGTAGAAGATTAATATTGATTGGAGATAGTAATTAACTTCCAGCAACTATTTTTTCAAAAACTTGTGAAAAATACAATTATAATATTTCTCTATTTGAAAGACTTTAAAAAACTTTACCTACTTATATGTTAAAAACGTAAATTATATATATATTAATAGATAATATAGAATGCATCCTCTAATTTCATAGTTTATTAGTTCAATGTTTTATTAAGATCAAATTCGAGATTCTGAAAATATCAATGAACTTATTGGTATATTTTAAAATATTAGGAAATTAAAAATTATACACTCATTTATGTTTTTAACCATTTATTTTCATTCACACACCTGGCCCTGAGAAATTTGCTAAAAATTCATTTAAAAATTAAGAATAGTGCGATGTTGTATTAGATATATATAATGCTTTAAAAACAAGTTTTCCAAATTTTGATATTAAAAATTTAGGTAATTATAATTTATATAAAGGAATAATATCTCCATATTCAAAATAAGTTAAATTAATTAGAAAGAAAATTTCAAAAAATGACTAAACAATAAAATGTCAAGTTGAAGTGAATACAGTCGATGGATTTCAAGGAAGAGAAAAAGATATAATAATATTTTCTACAGTTCGTGCGAATATAAATTTTCAAAAACCAACTTTAGGTATTATGCATAAATTAAAGGTTTTTTGAGTGATGTCAGAAGAATGAATGTTAGTCTATCAAGAGCTAGAATAAGTTTGATAGTAGTTGGAGATATGCGAACATTAAATATGAATAAATAATGGAGAGGACTCATTGATTTTGCTGTTCAAAATTAAGCAGCTTATAACTCAGAACTAATCAGGGGAAATGTCATTAGTGGAATATAAAAACAATCTCATAAAATGCTCATTAAATAAAAAAAATGATTTATATATAGCTATTAATAAAATTATATTTATAATATTTATAAATTTTTTAGTATAAAAGTTACTGAAAGAAACATTATAGAATCAGTAGTTTTGGTTTAAATAGTTCAAAATTTCATTTAATAAAGAAATGTTTAGAAAATCCTCTTTACTCATAATAATTTTACCTTAATTAATTTTCACTATTGTGCCAGTTGCCATTTTCCATGGCTAATTTGATTCATGTTAAAATTTAAATACAAGTTTGGTTAAATTGTTAGAAAATAAATTAGAATCAACTGATATAAAATGTTTTGAATCAGGAGAATATATGTAAACTTTAGTGGGAGTGAGTTTACTTAGTTAGGCTGAATAGGCATGTGAAAGATTAAAAAAAGATGTGAAATTTAATGGAAAAGACATTTAAATTTTAGGCTTAGATTAAGGAGGTTTAATAGGTAGATATATAACTACAAAATGCGATTTTGGTGGTACTGTAAAAAAACTGATAAGTGTTGGTGCTGCAAATATGGGTATTACAATGATGCCTAGATTTGATTTTAAAAATTCATTGTGTAAATATGCAGATTAACTCAAAGGGACAGAAATTTACAGTAAATAAGCTTAATAACTTGTTGGTCCTGCAGGTTTATATAGAGACTAATATAATTTACAATCATATAGAGATAGCAATAGTTTTTTGGCTATGTTGAATAATGAGAAAACAGTTGATACAAAAATTAAAAATAGAATGATAAATTTAGAGAAATTAGTTTTAGTTATGTTTGATAAAGATACATAAATTGTACCTAAAGAATCAGCTATTTTCGGATCTTTTAAAGAAAATAGTGATGAACTTTTAACCTTATAAGAAACTGAATCTTATAAATAAGATTTATTGGGACTCAAAACTCTTGATGATTAAGGAAAATTAATCACAGCTGTTGTATAAGGAGATCATATGCAATGGAGTTCAGAGAGCCTTTAAACCCATATTGTTGATTAGCTTAAAGATTTTTGATATATATTATATATATAGTTAAATTTAATTAAAAATCAAAATTATATAACAAATTTATTTAAAATCATTTTTATATATCAAAATCAAATTATTTAATTTTTTAAGTAATGGGTGATATAATTTCTGGATAATCATTATTTTTTTAAGAATCTTAATATTCTAAGTCTAAAATTAATTATTCTTTAAAACTAATATTTCTATTTTAATTATTGTTTTATAATTAATTTTGAATATAACTATTAAATTATTATTGTGAGTTATCAATTAATACTTTTGATTATTTATTATCATCATGAATATTTGAATTGGATTTATTTTTCATTTTATAATAATCCTATTAAGTATAGCTTTTATCTAACTTAGTATTTAAAATCTAAGATAAATTTGGCTCAATTTATTAATTATTTTGAATGTCTAGTTAAATTAATGAATTTTATAAATTTATTTTTATTAAAACTAAATAAAAATTTTGAATTTTAAAATTTGTGTTTGTTTTCATTCCAGTACTTATTTACACTAATTTTTCATCTTATATTGTAAAATATTAAAGCAGTAATTCAATTAATTCATCTTTTAAAACCTATTTTGTATTTCTACCCAATATTATAATAATTTTTTATATATCTATTTTATGTTCATAAAACTTTTATCCTATTTTAAATTCTATTATCTATTATATAGAAATAATACAATTTTACTATCTTATAAAAAAATACTTAATGTTCCTTTTTTTTCTTAAAAATAATATTATTTTTATTATCTAATCAATTCATTATTAAAATTCAATATTTTTTCATTATCTTAAATAATCTATTTAGACTCTTTAAAACTTAAATTACTAGATTTCTTTAATTTTTATTATGAACTATAATTATTACTTATTTTTGAAAGATCTAATCTATATTCTGTTTAAGAATGTTATTTTTATAAACCATTAAATTTTTTTTAATTCATGTTTATTTAATTATATATTTGTGTTTTGAATTTTGAGTTATAGATTATCAATTTTTTTGTAATTTTTTGAAAAAAAACACTATTTTTCCCTATATATAAAACCATAAAATTAAAGCATTCTTAATAAAAAACTTTTGCCTATAAATATTATTTCTCTTTATCCTATTTTTATTAAATTATACATATTAATATCCAATATTATAATTTGCTAAACAAAGCACTTTAACAATATCAAAAATATATTGCTTACTAAATTTAGTTAAGTTTTTCTGTATATTTTATATTATTTTATAACTTATTTTTGATGCTTTTTTCCCATAATATAAAGATACTTTATTACTTTTGAAAATTAAAATTCATAATTATAATAATTTATTAAAAAATAGTCAAAAATATATTTCTAAAACACATTAAAATAGAATTGAGATTTTTTTGTAAAATAAACTATAATAAAGTATTACTTTCCTATTTAACTATAAAGAGCAGCAATATTCATATAAGATAAGCACAAATAATCATTATCTTTTTTATTTTAAATTGACAATTCAAAATAATAAATTGCTTCATCTATTTAGTTTAATCGTCTAAAGAAACAACCCAAATCATTTGAGATTAAACTTTTACAATTTAAATATTATTCATCATTTTCTTTATTTAATATTTATTATACCTTCTTAAAAAAAATTGAATAAATATTCTAAAATTTCAAAACAGTGCAAATATTAATCACTTTCCTCTAATACTTATAGACTGTATCTATGAATTTATGAAACCAAATACATAAAGTTATCTTTAAAATTTTCAATTTAATCTTACATCAAAATTACTTTATTTATTTATCAATTACATTAGTCTAATTTGAAAATTATTTCTTACATTGGCTTTTATCCTAAATTTTAAACTATTTCCGCTATTTATTCACTCATTTTTTTTTATTTTTATAAACAAATTTATAAAATTTTTATTTATATATCTTTAATTTCAATCTATCACAAATTGTCATATATTTTTCAAATAATAAAAACAAAATCTAATAATAGACTATTTTGAAAATATTTAATTTGTATAAAAATTAGAATTTAATGTGATTTATAAAATTCATCAATAATAATTCATTTATATAAATGATTTTCACATTAAATATATGAATGAATATTAATATGGTATTTTTAAATAATTATTTTCTTCAATCTATATAAGATAACAATTCTAAAATATAAACTTTTTTATTCAAATAGAAAAGCAATTCTTTTTTATAAAATTTATAATATATTATTATTTATAAATTATTCAAGAGGAAATTAGTGGAATATGTTTGCTGATTTTTTCAACTAATTCTGGTATATTGGAGCCAACAACGGTGTCTACAATTTTTCCTTCCTTAATTTAAAAAAGATAAATACAATGAGGAACATGAATTTAGGAATACAAGTGCATGCTAAAATTAGTAAAAATAAATACCAAATTTATCAATTTTGAATGCTGTAGTTCCAGCAATAATTTCATAATCCATAAGTATGAAAGTCATTCTTTTTTCAAAATCATCTATTTAAGTTCCTAAAGTTTTATATGTGGGGAACATAAGTTCACATGCTCCTGACCATTAAGGATGAATATCTAAAACTTTTTATTAAATTCAATTTAACCTACAAGACGTTTATTATCTTCATTAAAATATTTTAAAAATTATTCTTCTTCTTTTATAAATTCCCAATATTCTTTTTTAGGTGGCATATTAATTATTATTATTTAAATTAAAATTAGTTATAAAAAGTCTCTTGAATAGATTATTTTTTTAAGTGTTTAAAAAATATATTAAATAGATATTTAATTTTATAAAAAAATGAGATAAACTTAAATTTAAACACAATAATAAGAAAATAAGAATGAAATTAAGATTAGTAATTAATATTCTTTATTCATGGATTCTCCACGAACTATTAAAGCCTGTATGGAATTAGGAATCGATTCTCAATAATTTCTACAATAGTCTATTTTTATATATTATAGATAATAATAATTATAGAAATAAACAGAATCAGATGATAAATTAACTCAAATGAGATTTGAGCACAAATAAAACAAAATTAAATGTAATTTCATATCAATATAAAGTACTTGCTAAAAAAATCTTTAAATAAAGGTTTTAATCAATATAACAATTACTTTTATAATTAAATAATGATTAGTATCAATAAATCAATACTTTAGAAGATTCATAAAAGTTATTTTTTTATATTTAAAAGCACGCCTAAACATACAATATCATAAACTTTTCATACTATTAGTAAAAAAAAAGATATGAATCAATATCTAACTTAAAGAAATAATGTGCTTGACCAAAATCATAAAAATGAATATTAAAAATTAGAATCTAAAATTTAACTAAATAATGTATTTTCTTTATAAATTTAAGAAAATTCTTAAAAATCAATGTTTATAACAAAGCTAAAGACTTAAAGTTTATGAGGATTATATTGATAAAGATGAAAAATTTCAAAAAAATAATTAAAAAATTTTAATTAAAAGATAAAGTTTTGTTCAAAAAAAGATTCAATAATAAATATAAACTAGATAGAAATTTCAGTAAATAAAAATTAAGAAATAATAAGAATTTGAGAAAAATAAAAACGATTGGGAAAATCAAAATTAAAAAATGTATAATTTGAGTTATATAAAAGAGAATAAAAAGTTTAATAGAAAATAGATTAAAAAAAAATAAGAGCATAAACTTCAAGTAGAAATTAGACAGAAAAAAGAATAATTGTAAAAACAAGAAGTTAAGCTTAAAATTTAGAATTGGAGAACAATTACCTTGATGGGAAAAAAGAGATATAATATAATTTGGATTAGAAAGAATTAAATAGAAAAAGATCAATGGACGAATCTATGCTAAAAACTTTTAGATACAATCAGAGATTTACAAAATCATAAGATGTTTTTAATCAAGAAATTATGAAATAATAATAGCTTGAATAAGATTTTTTAATGAAAAGTCAGTTATCAACTAATCGGTTATAGAGTAAAATAATATATTTATAAAGATTTTTAAGATTTAAATAATAAAAAAATATTAAAGTAATATTAAGTATCATAATAAAATATGGAAAAAGTTATTAAAAATAAATAGAAAATAAATCATTAAATTGATAATAAAAGTTAGTAGAAATGGGAAAATAAAATTAAAAATATAGAATAATCACAAACATAAAGACAGGTATATTATATATAAATAGTAAAATTTTACTGAAAAAATTGAAATTTTAAGACAATAATCGAATTTAAGAAAAGAAGATATAATAGAAAATTCGAATATAAATTAAAGATTAAAAGTATTAATTTTAAAAAAAGTAATTTAAACATAAAGATAAATAAGAGCGTTTTTAATAAAAAATATAATCAGCAAAAAATCAAAAGGTGAATAAAGAAATAGCATTACAAACAAGATAGTATATTTGAAATAAAAAAAGATAAGGAATGATTTAAGTAAAATAACATTAACGTGAAGTAGATAAAGATATTTGTAAAATTGATGAACTTTTATCTATATAGATATGTAACTTTAAAAAAGAGTTGAGTTTATAAGTAAATATGTTTTATTAAGTATAGTAAAGAAAATAAGGATTACAAATACTTTTTGATATTGATTAATAGCTTACATAAAAAACTAGAATGTTTCAAAAACAATTAATTCCATAACAACCTTAAACAACTAAAAATCAATAAAATTGAAATAATAAAACTATTCAAATATAATATTTTCATTTTTATATCTAATAAGTATATTAATTATTCTAATTAAAAATTATGCAACCTATTATAATGCTTAATCAAAAAATTTACCAAGCCAATTATCATTATCTTATTACTACTGTCTTAATTATTAATTTTTGTATTATAAATCAGATTACTAATTCTATTACTTATATTATTATAAGTATTGTTGTTATTATTAGTATTGTTATTATTACTATTAAGAATTCAATTATTAGCATTCTTCTTATTTAGGCATCTGATTATTTTCAAAATTCTAATAAATA
>Ga0228633_1000421_pt1 | contig 12003 bp, 10 predicted proteins | sample 41DmetaG_FD_182703 | JGI IMG/M metagenome (GOLD analysis project Ga0228633, IMG submission 182703) | Seawater microbial communities from Monterey Bay, California, United States - 41D | ecosystem: Environmental > Aquatic > Marine > Coastal | place: USA: California | collected 2016-11-13
GCTAAAACAGCAGCAGCTAAGAAGCCAGCGGCTAAAGCAGCAGCAGCTAAGAAGCCAGCGGCTAAAGCAGCAGCAGCTAAGAAGCCAGCGGCTAAAGCAGCAGCAGCCAAGAAGCCAGCGGCTAAAAAACAAAAAAAATCAACTGCTAAAAAATAGTAACATAGTATTAAAAAAAATAAGATTGGGCTGAAAGGCCCGATTAGAATTGGAGACCATATTTGAAGCTCGTTGACACAAAAAGTCGAAGCCAAACGCGATTAGCCTCTGTAGTTATTCTAATTACGATGGTTATATGGATGGCTTTACAATGGGCTGGTGGTCTTATTGGATTAGAGGCACGCTATGTGTTTCTTTTGGATTTTTTTGCATTAGCGGCATTTGCCTGGTCTCTGATGGTATTAATAAGAGTTTGGCTCAGGCGCCAATGACTAAGAAAGTTATAAACTGATGTTAAAAGACGAAGATCGCATCTTTACTAATCTTTACGGCATGCATGACCGATCATTGAGAGGTGCCCAATCTCGTGGGCATTGGTCTGAAACGGCTAAAATTATTAAAAATGGGCATGACTGGATTATTGATGAAATGAAAAACTCTGGTTTGCGTGGACGCGGCGGAGCAGGTTTTCCAACAGGTTTGAAATGGTCTTTTATGCCTAAAGAGTCTGATGGCCGCCCAGCGTATCTAGTAATTAACGCCGATGAGTCCGAGCCTGGAACATGTAAAGATCGTGAAATAATGAGAAATGATCCACATGCTCTGATTGAAGGTGCGTTAATTGCATCATTTGCGATGAGCTCAAACGCTTGCTATATTTATATCCGTGGTGAATTTATTCGAGAACGTGAAGCACTTCAACTGGCAATAGATGAGTGTTATGATGCAGGCTTGCTAGGGAAAAATGCTGCTAAATCAGGCTGGGATTTTGATATTTATCTGCATCATGGAGCTGGTGCTTATATCTGTGGTGAAGAGACAGCTTTACTTGAAAGCCTTGAAGGTAAAAAAGGTATGCCTCGAATGAAACCTCCATTTCCTGCTGGAGCTGGTTTGTACGGCTGCCCGACTACTGTTAATAATGTTGAGTCAATTGCTGTTGTTCCAACAATTTTACGCCGAGGAGGAGACTGGTTTAAATCCTTTGGCCGTGAAAACAATTATGGGACAAAGTTATTTGCCATATCCGGTCATGTTAACAATCCCTGTGTTGTAGAAGAGGCCATGTCTATCCCCCTTCAGGAGCTTTTAGATCGGCATTGTGGCGGTGTTCGTGGTGGATGGAAAAATCTAAAAGCGGTTATACCAGGCGGGTCTTCAGTGCCGTTGTTGCCAGCAGATATTTGCAGTGATGCCATAATGGATTTTGATTGGTTGAGGGAGCAAAGGTCTGGATTAGGAACAGCAGCAGTTATTGTTATGGATCAAAATACTGATATCATAAAAGCAATATGGAGATTATCAAAATTTTATAAACATGAAAGCTGTGGTCAGTGTACTCCATGCAGAGAAGGTACAGGCTGGATGATGCGTGTAATGGATAGATTGGTTAAAGGTGATGCTGAACCAGATGAAATTGATATGTTGTTAGATGTCACCAAGCAAGTTGAAGGTCATACAATATGTGCTTTAGGTGATGCTGCTGCATGGCCTATTCAAGGATTAATACGTCACTTTAGGGATGAAATTGAAGACCGTATTAAACATAAACGTAATGGCCGAGTTTCACAATTTGCTGCAGAATAAAAAGGATTTATGAATGCGTTTGGCGACATTTACATTATTTGGATTTATAATGATATATCCTGTGAGTGCTTTTTCACAATCAGCTCTATGGGATGTCGCCACAATAAATAGGGGTTTATTTAATATTGGAATTGCTCATGGTATTAGGAAAAACTGTTCCTTTATAAAAGCAAATACTTTGGTCGGAATAAGTTATGTTTGGAGTCTCATGGGCCATGCAACAGACGCTGGCTTCACAATGAAAGAAACACGTGAATTTATAGATAATGATGCTGAAAAAGAAATATTAAGATCAAGAGTAAATAAATATTTTCTTTCATTAGGAATAAACCCAAGAAAAAGTAATTCTCTTTGTGAGCTTGGCAAAGAGGAAATTGTTAACAAAAGCCAAATTGGCAAACTACTAAGGATGAATTAGGCACATGTCTGATCTAAGAAAAATCATTATTGATGGGCAAGAAGTTGAAGTTGATGGGGCTATGACACTCCTTCAAGCTTGTGAAGTTGCAGATGTTGAAATTCCAAGATTTTGTTATCATGAGCGACTAACAATTGCTGGTAATTGTAGAATGTGTTTGGTCGAAGTCGTTGGTGGTCCTCCTAAACCTGCAGCATCATGTGCAATGCAAGTACGCGATGTTCGAGGTGGGCGTAATGGTGAACTGCCAGAAATCAAAACAACCTCACCAATGGTAAAAAAGGCCCGTGAAGGTGTCATGGAGTTTTTATTAATTAATCATCCATTAGACTGCCCAATCTGTGACCAGGGTGGTGAATGTGACCTCCAGGATCAAGCAATGGCATATGGCGTAGATTTTTCACGCTTTAGGGAGCCTAAGCGTGCGGTAGATAACCTTGATTTGGGCCCTCTAGTAGAAACTACAATGACGCGATGCATTTCATGTACAAGATGTGTGCGTTTCACTACAGAAGTTGCTGGTATCACCCAGATGGGTCAAACAGGTCGTGGTGAAGATTCTGAAATTACATCATATCTTAACGAAACTTTAGATAGTGAATTGCAAGGAAATATAATTGACTTGTGTCCAGTTGGCGCATTAACTTCAAAGCCTTACGCATTTACTGCTCGTCCTTGGGAACTAATGAAAACGGAAACCATTGATGTAATGGATGCCTTGGGATCAAATATTCGTGTTGATACAAAAGGCCGCGAGGTTATGCGAATTCTTCCAAGAAATCACGATGATGTAAACGAAGAATGGATTTCAGATAAAACTAGATTTGTTTGGGATGGTTTACGCCGTCAGCGACTTGATCAGCCGTATGTTCGTAAGGGTGGGAAATTAAAACCTGCGACCTGGGACGAAGCTTTTTCCACAATTAATAAAGCATTGGACGGTAAAAAAATTGCAGCAATTGCAGGCGATTTAGTATCTGTTGAAGCAATGTATGCGCTTAAGAAAATGGTCAAAGATCTGGGTGGTATTACGGAGTGTCGAGTGGATGACGCTAAGCTGCCAATTGACAATAGGGCAGCATATGTGGGGACTGCAAAAATAACTGATATCGATGATGCAGAAACAATTTATCTAATTGGAACTAATCCTAGAAGCGAAGCACCTGTTTTAAATGCAAGAATTAGAAAAGCATATATGAATGGTGCTAACATAAAATTAATTGGTGAACCAATCGATTTAACATATTCTTACGATCACATCGGTAATGATCGAAAATCATTGGATTTATTATTAGCTGATGAGATTTCAAATAGTTTGTCAGAAAAAAAATCTATTATTGTACTTGGCCAAGGTGCATTATGTGAAGCTGATGGTGAAGCAGTTTTAGCATCTGTGCAAAATCTAGCAAAGAAAACAAATTCAAAATTACTGATTTTACATACTTCTGCTGCACGCGTTGGAGGCATGGATATTGGATTTAATACAAAAGGTGGAATTAATGCTGCATTAAAAGGTGCTGATGTTGTTTTTAACCTAGGGGCAGATGAAATACAGCTTCCTAATGAGAATGTGTTCGTTGTATATCAAGGTTCACATGGGGATCGTGGCGCGCACGGAGCTAATGTCATTTTACCTTCTGCTGCATATACTGAAGAAAGTGGTATTTTTGTAAATACAGAAGGTCGGGTTCAAATGGCTGAAAGAGCTAGTTTTCCTCCTGGTCAGGCAAAAGAAAATTGGGCAATATTGCGAGCATTATCATCAGTTTTAGGCGTTAAATTACCTTTTGATAACCTAAATTCTTTGAGAGCTGAATTGTTTAAAGAATTTCCTGAAATAAATAACTTTGATCAAGTTACAGAAAATTCAGGAAAAGCTCTTAAAGTAACTAAGTTGGGTGATGCCACATTTAAATATGCTATTTCCGATCATTATTTGACTAATCCGATAGCAAGGGCTTCAGAAGTTATGGCTGAATTATCAAAAAACACAAAAGAACGCGCCGCTTTGGCCGTTGCCGCTGAATAGAGGGTTTAAAAATGGATTTTTTCCAAACTAATTTGGGTATATTCTTAACTGTTTTAGGGCAAACTTTACTGGTTCTTGGATTTGTAATGATTAGCTTATTACTATTGGTATACGGTGATAGAAAAATTTGGGGAGCAGTGCAAATGCGACGTGGCCCTAATGTGGTTGGTCCATGGGGTATATTGCAAACCATAGCAGATGCATTGAAATATGTTGTGAAAGAAGTTGTCGTTCCTGCTGGTGCAGATAAGACAGTCTTCTTTTTAGCTCCATTAGTCTCATTCATACTTGCTGCTATAGCATGGGCGGTAATACCATTTAATGGCAGATGGATCCTCGCTGACCTTAATGTTGCTGTATTGTATGTATTTGCGGTGTCTTCATTAGAGGTTTACGGAGTAATAATGGGAGGTTGGGCCTCCAACTCCAAATATCCGTTCCTTGGTTCATTGCGCTCAGCTGCCCAAATGATTTCATATGAAGTTTCAATTGGCTTCATAATCATAGGTATTATTATTTCAACGGGCTCATTAAGTTTTATAAATATTGTTGAGGCTCAAGCTGGATCTTATGGATTGCTGAACTGGTATTGGTTACCACATTTACCGATGGTTTTTTTGTTTTTCATATCGGCTCTAGCTGAAACTAATAGACCACCTTTTGATTTGCCTGAAGCAGAATCTGAACTTGTTGCAGGTTATCAAGTCGAGTATTCTTCAACACCATTTTTATTATTTATGGCAGGAGAATATATTGCAATTTGGTTGATGTGTGCACTTACTACAATATTATTCTTTGGTGGGTGGTTATCGCCACTTCCAGATGCATGGATAGAATATATACCATTTTTAGGTCATGGTGCTCTTTGGATGGTTCTTAAAATGGGTTTCTTCTTTTTCTTATTTGCTATGGTTAAAGCTATAACCCCACGGTATCGCTATGATCAGTTAATGAGGTTAGGCTGGAAAGTATTCTTGCCATTTTCACTTGTTTGGGTCGTAATTGTTGCTTTTCTTGCTCAATACGGTGCTTTTGGAGGTGCTTATGCACGCTGGACAATTGGTGGTTGATGCGGAATTAAAATGAATAAAACTACTAACAATTTTACTATTGATGATTTTGACTGAATTTTTGTTAAATAATTACTAAAGTTTGTTAATATTGAGTGCTTTTTTGTTGAAGAAAGCTTGAATTTATATAATTACGGCACTGTCGCGCTAACTCATAAAAAGCATGACATGTTTTAGAGAAGAACGCTGAGGAGATCAAAATGTCATTTGACTATGTACGTGCTGGGAAATATTTTTTATTAGCGGACTTTTTTATTGGCATGAAGCTAGGCCTTAAGTATTTCTTTAAACCAAAGGCAACTTTAAATTATCCACACGAAAAAGGTCCATTGTCACCTCGTTTTAGAGGTGAGCATGCACTACGTAGATATGCTAATGGTGAAGAAAGATGTATTGCTTGTAAATTATGTGAAGCAGTTTGTCCTGCTCAAGCTATAACAATCGATGCAGAGCCACGTGAAGATGGATCTCGAAGAACCACTCGTTATGACATCGACATGACTAAATGTATTTATTGCGGCTTTTGCCAAGAAGCATGTCCTGTAGATGCTATAGTAGAAGGGCCAAATTTTGAATTTGCAACTGAAACACGTGAAGAACTCTTCTACAATAAGAATAAATTACTTTCCAATGGAGATCGTTGGGAAGCTGAAATATCTCGCAATTTAGAACTTGATGCACCATATCGCTAGGAATAATAATGACCATTACTTTATTCGCATTTTATCTTTTTTCGATTACGGCCGTAATGTCCGCACTGTTTGTTGTGGTTGCGCGTAATCCTGTCCATTCAGTTTTATGGCTTATCCTTACATTTTTTTCGGCTGCGTCTATGTTTGTTTTAATGGGTGCTGAGTTTGTTGCTATGCTTCTAGCAATTGTTTACGTCGGTGCCGTAGCTGTACTTTTCTTATTTGTTGTGATGATGTTAGACGTTGATTTTGTTGAATTGAAATCGGGTATGCAGAAATACTTTTTGATTGGCTCATCAATAGGATTAGTTCTCTTAATGGAACTTGGTCTTGTTATTAGCCACTGGAAGGTTGCTCCTGAAGCTGGGAGTTTGCTACAATCTCCCACTCCACCCATCGATACAACCCATAATACATTGGCACTATGCCAAATACTTTACAGTGATTATATTTATTTATTTCAAATCGCGGGCTTAATTCTCTTAACAGCAATGATTGGGGCAATTGTTTTAACACTTCGTCACCGCACAGATGTTAAAAGGCAAAGCGTTGTAGATCAAATGCAGCGTGATCCAGCCGATGCAATGGAAGTTATAACGGTTAAGCCGGGGCAGGGATTATGATATCAGTTGAACACTACTTAACGGTTGCAGCTTTATTGTTTGTTATTGGAATTTTTGGAATATTTTTAAATCGTAAAAATGTTATTGTTATACTCATGTCGATAGAATTAATGTTATTGGCTGTAAATATAAATTTTGTAGCCTTTTCTACGCATTTAAATGACTTAGCTGGACAGGTATTTACACTGTTTATTTTGACTGTTGCCGCCGCAGAGGCAGCAATTGGATTAGCAATTCTAGTCTGCTTCTTCAGGGTTCGAGGAACCATAGCTGTAGAAGATATTAATGTGATGAAAGGCTAACTCATGGAAATTGTTTTATTATTCGCCCCGCTAGTCGGTTCCATCATTTGTGGGTTTGGTCATCGTATTTTGGGTGAAAAAATATCCATGATGGTGTCAACTGGAGCTCTTTTCATATCTGCAATATTATCTTGGGTTGTATTCATTAATTTTCATGGTGATGGCCATACAATTTCTCTTTTCCGTTTTATAGAAAGTGGAAGCTTATCAGCTGATTGGGCCATTCGAATGGATCGATTAACTGCCATAATGTTAGTTGTCATTAATACTGTTTCTGCATTAGTTCATTTATATTCTTGGGGATACATGGATAAAGATCCACAATGGAAACAAGGTGAAAGCTATAAACCCCGCTTCTTTGCTTATTTGTCGTTCTTTACATTTGCTATGTTGATGCTGGTAACGTCGGATAATTTATTGCAAATGTTTTTTGGATGGGAAGGTGTCGGTGTTGCATCCTATCTTCTTATTGGATTTTATTATCGTAAACCTTCCGCTGGTGCTGCAGCTATGAAAGCATTTATTGTAAATAGAGTTGGTGACTTTGGTTTTGCATTAGGTATATTTGGATTGTTTTACTTATCAGGAAGTATAAATTTTTCTGAGGTTCTAGATCCACATAATGCTAAAGAATTAAGTAAAACTTCATTCCAATTTTTATCATGGCAATTAAATGCTCTAGAAGTAATCACAATGCTATTGTTTATTGGCGCAATGGGTAAATCTGCACAGTTGATGCTACATACCTGGTTGCCTGATGCGATGGAGGGACCAACACCTGTATCTGCACTAATCCATGCTGCAACCATGGTAACAGCGGGTGTATTCATGGTATGCCGGCTTTCTCCATTAATGGAATATGCAACATTTACTCCAAATTTTATTGTTTTAATTGGTGCAACAACGGCATTTTTTGCAGCAACAGTTGGGTTGGTCCAAAATGATATTAAGCGTGTTATTGCATACTCAACTTGTTCACAATTGGGTTATATGTTTGTTGCCGCAGGTGTGGGTGCTTATGGTGCTGCAATGTTCCACTTATTCACACACGCATTTTTCAAGGCAATGCTGTTTTTAGGTGCGGGGTCTGTAATTCATGCAATGCATCATGAACAAGATATGAGAAACTACGGGGCTCTTAGAAAGAAAATACCATACACATTTGCGGCAATGATGATTGGAACTCTTGCAATCACTGGAGTTGGCATACCATTGACGCACTATGGGTTTGCAGGATTTTTATCTAAAGATGCAATAATAGAAAGTGCTTATGGGGCAGGAACTGGTGTCGGACAATATGCATTTGTTATGTTAGTTGTAGCTGCTGCGATGACAAGTTTTTATTCATGGCGCCTAATATTTCTTACCTTCTATGGAAAAGCCCGGGGCAATTCACACACACATGATCATGCACATGAGAGTCCACTTGTAATGATACTCCCACTAGCTGTCCTAGCTCTAGGGGCAGTTTTTTCTGGAATGATCTGGTATGAAGATTTCTTTGGCGATCACTGGGAAGAATTTTTTGGTTCATCGCTATACGCAAATCATGAAACTAATCATGTTGTACATGATGCACACTATGTTGCTAATTGGGTTAAAGCTTCTCCTTTCTTTGCTATGTTGTTTGGGTTCATCATGGCGATGTGGTTCTACATTTGGGCTCCAGAAAATCCTGCAAAGTTGGCAAAACAACAAAATGCAGTTTACTTATTCTTTTTGAATAAATGGTATTTTGATGAACTTTATGAAATTATATTCGTACGACCATCTAAATGGTTAGGAAATTTCCTTTGGAAAAGAGGAGATGGTAGTTTAATTGATGGCGGTATTAATGGGATAGCGTTGGGAATTATCCCACTTTTAACTCGTAAATATCAGGGAATGCAGTCGGGTTATTTATTCCACTATGCGTTTACAATGGTTATTGGTGTAGCTGTGATTGTTACATGGTTTGCTCTAACTGGAGGGTCTAACTAATGGATAATCTTCTATCAATTGTAATTTTCCTTCCATCCTTAGCAGCACTAATCTTAGCTGTTATTTTAAGAGGTGAAGATGAACTATCGCAAAGAAATGCAAAAATACTAGCCTTAATTGCTACATTAGCTACTTTTGTAATTAGTTTGCCATTGTTAACTCAATTTGATCCAACAAATACAAGTTTCCAGTTTGTGGAAGAATATAATTGGTTGGCAGGATTGAAATACAAAGTTGGACTTGATGGTATTAGTATTTTATTTGTGATGCTAACAACGTTCTTGATGCCTATTGTTATCGGAGCATGTTGGACTGTTTCAAGCCGGGTTAAAGAATATATGATTATGTTTCTATTACTAGAAACAATGATGTTAGCTGTTTTTAGTTCTTTAGATATAATACTTTTTTATGTAGTATTTGAAGCTGGCTTAATTCCAATGTTCTTAATTGTAGGTATTTGGGGTGGTAAGGATCGCATATACGCTGCCTTTAAATTATTTTTATATACATTACTTGGTTCAGTTCTAATGTTGATCGCAATAATTTATATGTGGTTTGAAGCTGGTACTACGGATATACCTACATTGATGCAGCATCAGTTTTCATCTGAAAATATGATCATATTTGGAATAACCATTATAGGTGGTATACAGACACTATTATTTTTAGGATTTTTTGCTTCGTTTGCCGTTAAAATGCCAATGTGGCCTGTTCACACTTGGTTGCCAGATGCGCACGTGCAGGCTCCTACTGCGGGGTCAGTTGTCTTAGCAGCTATATTGCTCAAAATGGGCGGATATGGATTCTTAAGATTTAGCTTACCAATGTTCCCTGTCGGATCAGATGTTATGGCAACTTTTGTGATGACACTTTCTGTAATTGCAATCATTTACACATCCTTAGTTGCACTTGTTCAAGAAGATATGAAAAAATTAATTGCGTATTCTTCTGTAGCCCATATGGGGTTTGTAACAATGGGTATTTTTGCGCTTAATAAGCAAGGTTTAGATGGAGCCATATTCCAAATGCTTAGCCATGGATTTATCTCAGCAGCTTTGTTTTTGGGTGTAGGTGTAATCTATGATAGAATGCATACTCGAGATATAGATGCTTACGGTGGTCTAGTAATTCGTATGCCAGTTTTTGCATTAATATTTATGCTTTTCACTATGGCAAACGTTGGTTTGCCTGGAACATCTGGTTTTGTAGGTGAATTCTTAACTTTAACTGCTGCATTTAAGGCAAATACATGGATCGCATTTGGTGCGACGACTGGTGTTATCCTATCAGCTGGTTATGCATTATGGTTATATAGAAGGGTTGTTTTTGGAGATTTAGTTAAAGAAAGTTTAAAGGGTATATCTGATATGGATGTACGCGAAAAACTTTTAATGACTCCATTAATTATAATGACAATACTACTAGGAATTTATCCTGCATTAATTTTAGATTTAATAGGTCCATCTGTTAATGCTTTATTAGAGCAAGTACATGCCGCGCAGGGAGTTGTGTCTGATGCATCTTCCAAAGTCACACATTAAAGGGTTATCAAAACTATGATCAGCACGGATATCAATATAGTCTTACCAGAAATTACTTTAGCTGTATTCTCGATGGCGGCACTAATGATTGCGGTTTATGGTGGAAAAGACCGATTAGCAGGACTAATGTTCTGGGCAACTTCTGGAATTATGGGCTTACTAGGCTTATGGCTAGCATTTTTAGAACCCGGTTCATCATCAGCATTTAACGGTTCCTTCATAAATGATGGATATGCTCGTTTTGCTAAAGTTGTAATATTGTTTGGCGCTGCTGCAATGTTATTATTGTCTCAAGATTATTTGGAAAAAAATAAATTATTAAAGTTTGAATTCCCTATTTTAATTGCTTTGGCAACGCTAGGTATGATGTTGATGGTATCTGCTGGAGATTTGATGGCATTGTATATGGGATTAGAGTTACAATCTCTTGCACTTTATGTAGTTGCATCATTCCGTAGAGATAGCATTCGTTCAACAGAAGCTGGGCTGAAATATTTTGTTCTTGGGGCTTTGTCTTCTGGGTTATTACTTTATGGTGCATCATTAGTTTATGGGTTTTCTGGAACGACTAATTTCGCTGGTATTTCAGAAACAATAAATGATGGTGATCTCGGATTAGGTATGCTTTTTGGATTAGTTTTCTTGTCGGTTGGTATGGCTTTTAAAGTCTCTGCAGCTCCATTTCACATGTGGACACCAGATGTCTATGAAGGTTCTCCAACTCCTGTTACTGGATTTTTTGCAACGGCACCAAAAGTAGCTGCTGCTTGTTTGTTTGGTAGGGTTGTTCACGATGCATTTGGTGCTGCAGTTTCTGATTGGCAGCAAATTATTGCATTTTTATCTTTTGTTTCAATGTTTCTTGGTGCAATTGCCGCTATTGGGCAGACAAATATTAAACGCTTGATGGCATATTCATCTATTGCTCACATGGGGTTTGCTTTGCTTGGATTATCATCTGGCACACAAGAAGGTGTTCAAGCTTTATTAATTTATATGGCAATATATGTGACTATGAATATTGGTGTTTTTGCTTTTATTCTAAATATGGAACGTGATGGACAACCCGTAACGGATATTAGGTCTCTTGGTTTATATTCTCGTGTTGAGCCATTGCGAGCTGCTGCATTGGCAGCCTTAATGTTTAGCCTTGCTGGTATTCCACCTTTAGTTGGATTTTTTGGCAAACTTTATGTTTTAAAAGCTGCAATCAATGCTGGAATGTCATGGTTGGCTATATCTGCTGTTATAGCTTCAGTTATTGGGGCATTCTATTATTTGCGTATTATTTATTTTATGTATTTTGGGAATGAGGTGGATAAAATGACTGGTAAAATGCCAATATTACATAAAATAGCATTATACGGAGCAACTTTAATAATGCTGATAGGATCAATAAACTTATTTGGAATTGAATCAGTTGCTGCGGATGCCGCGGCGTCACTTTTTAAATGATGGAATGGCCAGATGGTTTTGGCCGCATTACCCTTGATACGATCGATAGTACGAACAAAGAAGCTTCTAGGCTTGCAAGTGATATAACCCAACCTACTTGGATTTTGGCTGAAGAACAAACATCTGGTGTCGGCCGTCGCGGTAGAAAAT
>Ga0228633_1000424_pt1 | contig 11988 bp, 4 predicted proteins | sample 41DmetaG_FD_182703 | JGI IMG/M metagenome (GOLD analysis project Ga0228633, IMG submission 182703) | Seawater microbial communities from Monterey Bay, California, United States - 41D | ecosystem: Environmental > Aquatic > Marine > Coastal | place: USA: California | collected 2016-11-13
CCCAACCCCAAAAAGTTAAAAAAACAATAGAATTTATAAAAAATTTATATTATTTTAAAATAGAAATTTTATAAAATAATTGATTATAAATTTAGAAAAATAAATAAATCACATTAAATTTATTTCTTATTTGCTATTATCACATTAAATAGTAAAATCACTTTAAAAACTAACATTAAATCCATTACTTTCATCAAAACTTTAATCTTCATTATTATAATTTTAAGCATCAATATGATCTCCAGATCGTTGTAAAAAATTTAAAACGTCATTTTGTGTGAATTATGGTATTTAAGTATTTTTTTTATCTAAAATATTTAAGAGCATATTAGAGAGCATATCTAAAGTAATTTATAAATTTTGATCTATATCTTGAAATAATTAATCATAATTATGAATTAATTAACAACTTATTTATAATCTAGCCAATATATTAAAATCATTTATTTATTTTAAATTAATTTATTTATCAATTACATTTTATTTCATTAATTCTGTAAAACTAAATTAATTAATATCTCCTAATTATATTTCAGTATTATTCTCATATGTAAAATATAATTTAAGTGTAAATGAAAATTATTATATATTTTATGAATTTAAATTTTATATTTATTATTCATATAATTAATTCCAATCTAAAATTTAATATAAGGATTAATTTTAACTCATTTGAAATTATTTAAATAATTTATTCTCTGTTACAATTTTATGTATAATTTATCCTTCTTTTTCTATTTCTATTGTAGCTTTGAAATTTTTTATTGCATTTTATTTATTTATTATTTTTATTTCAAATTATTGAAATTATATCATCAATTTATTTGAAAAATTCTTATTAAAATTCTCATTTTATGATTATAAATGGCTCTAAGGAAAACTAAATTTTTTTATTATTGGAATATCTCTCACTTTACTAATCTAAAATATAATTTTTAAACTTTGACTTGTAATAAGTTAGTGTTTTAAAATGTTTTTTAATTTTATTAAACAATTTTTACTCTCTCGCTAAAATAAGTAAAATATTGGAAGCATTAAATTAAAAATTATTATTATTATTTGTATAATCTTTTTTTGTATAATTTATTAATGCTTCCATTTATAATGTCATATTATGGAATTTATATGAATTTGAAATCAGGTAGGTTGTTTATTTTTATATGACACACATTAAAATCAAGATTCAAAAGGTTCTAATCTTATTTTTTGAAATCTACGTTAAGACATTATCCCATTATAAATTATTAAATTTTATCTAATTATTATATAAAACATATGTTTAATAATTTAATATCATTTATGTTCTTTTTATTGCAATTATTATTTAGTTTTTCTTATTGTTTTAAAATCAAAGCTCACATCCATTAATTTTTATTTTATCAGAATTATAAATCTTTCTAATTTAATGGATAAAGGCATATCATTTTAACTTTCTACTGTATTAAGAGTATCAGTTTAAGTCTAAAATTTAAATTATCTTTACATTATATCTATGTTATGGATAATATTTGTCAGCCAATCTAGCAATGCATTCATAAAATTCTATCAATGAAAGTTTTGTATGTCTATCAGAATTCAATTCATCTATTATCAACATTGTACTCTAACTTATCACTTCCAATACATCTCGTTCAGATATACTCGTTACATCACAGATTTTTATCATTTCCTTTATTTTTTTTCATAAATACCTAAATATCTTCCAAACATAAATATAATTTTGATATTTTACTATTTTATCTTCTTTTTACCAAATTATTAAAAAATAATTCTATTTAACTCTTATATCTTATTAAAACTAACTCACATTATTCATTCCAATATCTGTTTTTAAATTTAAATTTATATCAAATTTATTTTAAATCTTTAAATTACCTTTCTTTTCTCCATAAGAGTGTTTGACATCTATAAAATTCTGGTTTTAGATGATCATTATATAATTTTATAACAGCCTCATGAAAATTATTGCAAATATTAGATAAGCAGTATTTTTATTCTGCTAATCTCGTTAGTACTTCGATAAATTAATATCTAATAAATGAAAAAAAAACCTTACAATTCCTCTTTCTGGATTTCTCTAATTATCTTTTTTAATCATACTTTAAGTGGTAGCTGCCCATTTTAAATTAACATCATTAGGGGACAAAAATTAATCAACTATATTAACTTAATTAACAAAAATAGTAAATGGAACAGTAGTTATAGCATAAACTTCGCCTACAGGTAGTAGAATTGAATAACACTTATAACATTCTTCATTTTTAATTAAATTTACCCATGTATTCTAAATAATGTTATTTAAAATGATTTCTTACATTCTATAGATCATTTGTATTTTTTATTATTCTATAAATTTTATTATTGCTCCAATCAAACTCAAAACAGTTTTGCACAAACTCTTCTGTCACTTTTTTCCAATCTTTATATATACTATTCTTAAAATTCCATTTTTTTTTTGATTCCTCTTATTAAGGTTTTTAATATAATTCTTATTTTTAACGAGGTAGGACTTATATTTATAACTCATAATTTTGATTAAAAATTGGTCTTTAATTTTTTAAATATTATAATAGAATTATAATAGAATTAGATTAAAATTATAAATAATAATAGTTTTACGAAAATTATTAATATTCTTTGACATTTTTTTGTTATATAACCATATCTACGATTTGATCTTATATTTTGATTTTGTCTATTTATTCTAAAATAGTTTCAATATTATTTTCTTCTTTAATTATAGTTTATTCATCATCAACAGTAAAAAAATAATTGAATTCTATATAAATTGATATAAAACCTTAAACGGGAACCATTCTGGTAGTTTCATTCATAATACTCATATATTTTCCTTCAAAATTTTCAAATTCATAATGAATAAAAACGGGATGATCATCATGAGGCCATTTAAATGTTTATTAATGCCATCCATCACATATCCAACATAGTTATTAGTCGGGAATTTCTTAATATCTTTTAAATTTTTTAAGTTTATTTGGTTATACTCCTTATATTCTATATATATTAGGATGCTAAATGAATTATTTTTAATTAGTAACTTTTAAAAATTAATTTTCATCAATTTCACTTTAAATTCATAAAAAAAACCCATAATGACCTGAAAAATGTAATCCTAGTATTGTTTAATTTTAATTAAGAGCTTATGAAATTATTTAAGTTTATTTCAAATCAAATTTATTATTACTTAAATCTAAATGCACTAATGTTTTATTTTATACAAAAAATTCACTAATTTTATTTGCACAATTGATACTCCCTATTTCATTCCAGCTTATATCTAATACCTTAAAATATAATATATAATACTTTTAAAATTTTATTTTATATTAAACAATCAAATATTTGAGTACCTCCTTATTCTGTGATTTTATTCCAATGTATATAAAGTTCACGTAAATTCTTATGTAATCGAAAAGATTCACATAATTTTTTACATGACTATAAATTAAATAGAATTACTTGATCTGTCACAAAATTTTTAGATAAATTTAGTATTTTCAAACTTTTATTATTATTTAATCCATGAAGTAAAACATTAACGCATTCATCATTTAAACTATTGTCTTCAATGTTTAATTCAAATAATCTAAAATTTAATTTATAAACTATATATTTTGGAATTAAAGATATTTGCTAAGATGTTGACATCCTATATATCCTATGTTATTTGATGCAATATTTAAGCTTTATAAATTTGGAGGCAATTTCTATAATATTGTGTTGGCACTCACTTTTGATATTCTATTATTGTCTAATTTTATTTATTTTATTTCTGTCATTTACTCTATTCCCTATGCAAATGCATTTATGTATGAATCACCAAATTTCAAATTACTTTAAAATTATAACCATTTACCTCATTTTTAAAACATTTTCACTAAAGTTTTTTGGAAATAAACCAATTCTTGATGGCAATATATTTTACTAACTTTAATTTTAAACCACTAAAGTTTTTGGGGAATGTCTTATATTTGATACCTTATATTTATATATATTTTTCAATTTTTTGTTAAAAATTTTAAAGACATCATTTTATTAAAGCATGATTAAATTAGAATTATAAAATGCTTGACATTTGATTTTTTAGAATTGATAAAAATCATTTAAAAATATTATAGTTAATTTTAGAAATAAAATAAAAAATTATTTAAAAGATTTTTAATTAATTGAAGCTTTAATATATTAAACCAAAAATGTTTTTGTTCTTCAAAATTAGACATCAAATATTCTAATAAATTCTCTTATTTTTTTAATAATATTTTTTATTTTATTTCTAAAATTAACTATAATATTTTTAAATGATTTTTATCATTTCTAAAAAATCAAATGTCAAGCATTTTATAATTCTAATTTAATCATGCTTTAATAAAATGATGTCTCTAAAATTTTTAACAAAAAATGGAAAAATATATATAAATATTAAATTTGTAAAATTTACTTAATTCTATTAATCTATTTTATCAATATTTTTATATATATTATAAAAATTTTCAGAGTCAATATCGCTTAATTTTTAATCTATTTTAGCATTTAATAAGAAACTGCTTGGACTATCTTAGTCAAAGTTATATAATTTTTATTTTAAATGATCAGATTATAATTTTTATTACATATCATCAGTAGATAATTCAGTAAATTATGATTTTTAATGTAAAGATGTTACTCTACTTGGGGTTGCACCAGTTAACATCGCTTTTAATAAATATATCTAACCTTTATTAGATGTTTTTAAATTGAATTTTTTATTTTGAATATTTAAATTGCTTTTTAAGGTATAATTCTTTTCTTTTTATATTTAAGACTCTTATTTTGTTTACGAGTTATTTTATTTATTTAGCATACTTATTGATCTTAATCTTATAGGAAACATTGTTGGCATTTTTTTCTATTAATTTAGTCCATCTATATTGAATAATGATGTTTAAGCCATTTTTTCTAATTGAACTAACATGTCTAATTTATTCAGTTCTTTTAAAATTTGATTTTTTTTCTCTGAATTCATATTTCAAAATATAAAATATATACTCAAATTATTAATATATAATGAAACTATAATATTTTATAATAATTATTATAATAAAAAAAGGGGGTCATCCGGGAATTGAACCCAGGCCTTTATGACCCAAACATAAAATCCTACCACTAGACCAATAACCCCTATTGAAAGTAATTCATTTTTAATCTCTCATAAAATTTCATAATTCTGTAATCTTTTATTTTCAAATAATTTTATTGTTTATAATTAACATATTAATATAATAAATAATCATCTTGCTTTTTAAATTAAAGTTAATCTATTTCTAAGCTTATTAATTCTTTCTAAAGAATCTTATTTATTTATTTAATCTTAATGTTAATTTTGTAATTTGCTTTTTTAAGCATTTATTCTATCCATTATTGTTATTTTTTAACCTAAATTATTATTTTTATTTTCTAATTCATTTAAAAAACTTTTTTTTTTTTATAAAAATGATTTTTTATTTTATGATTTTTAATTTTATGATTTTTGATTTTATAAATCTAATCTAAATTACGTAATTTAATCCCCATTTTTTATCATACAGCTTTCTTCAAATTATTAATTTAAAACTTTTTCAAGTTATTCCATTTTAAATTCTTCAGAATCAGGATTTTTCACTATCGATAAAGTATGCTAATTATTTGTTTATTGTTATACTAAATCAAAATCTAAAAGACTATCTATTGTATTTTAAAGAAAAATAGTCCTTTTAGGTGTATTATAATTATTTATATTGTCTTTGTTATTTATATTATTTATATTGTCTTTGTTATTTAAAATATTTATATTATTTATATTATTAATATCAAATATATTGTCTTTATTATTTAAAATATTCAAATTAGCTTTATCATAAATATTATTTTTATTATTATCAAAGTTCAAATATTATTTAGGTTTACAGTCAAATTCTTGAAAATTTAATTCAATTTTATTTTAAATATTTTTAAAATTCTTACTTACATCAATTTTATCAGTTTTTTCAATTTTGTTTGCTATTTATTATTTAGATTAGGAATTTAAAATATTTGATCTAAAATTTTTGTCTACTTCGATATCTTATTGCGATTTTTGTCTTTTTTTGCTACTAAGATTAAAATTATCATCATATAATTTCTCTTTTTAAATAAATATTTTATTTTAAAAATTAATGTTTTCTTTGGAATGATATTTGTTAATATTAAAGTTTTATTATTGATTTTTTTTGTTTGGACTTTTGAGAATTTCTTTAATTTTAGGTTCTAGACTTACTTAAGGCTAAAAAGAAGATTAAGGATCGTTAATCATTAATTGTATATTTTTTTATGAAATTGACTAAATTTTATTAATCAATAATTATTTTTTAGAGTTTTTTTAATGATTTGAGCTCATTAAATTTGGATATAAAAAATCTTTATTTATATTTAAATCAAAACTTTTCATAGATCCTCTTGACAAATTTTATTTACTATTATTTTATTATACTTAAAAATAATTTTAACTCTCATATTGTTTTTATTACAAACTTTATTATTCTTTTAAAAAAGATGATGGAATTTTCTATGTATTTTATTTTATATAATATTAACTATTTATACAAGTACGTAATTCATTATTAATATCATTTTTTTTTATTTATGCTATCTATAAATCTTAGTTAGGGCTAGCTTTTTGAAAAAACTAATTCAATTAGAACTTCATTATTAGTTTATGTTATTGATTTTTATTATAATAATATAATTTAACGATTTTTATTCTAAACTCTTATAAAAATATAATATTATAAAAAATTATAGATAATAAAATTTATAATTAAAATATAAGGATTTTAAATGATTATATAATAATTTTTATATAAAAATATCATATATAATAAATCATTTACCGAAAACCTACATAAGTTCATCTTAAACTGCAGATAATGTGAAAACACCTTTTCAATTATTAATTTACCTTTATCACTGAAAAGAAGAGTAACTAATTCTGGAGGGGTAAAATCACATATTGGGCTATAAATTTTCACATTTTTTTTTTATTAGGATTCATGTTTCATTATATTAACCTATACAGATTCCGGAATATCGTTCTTAATATATATAAAGAAACTTAAGATAAAGGAAAAATTCTATTAAATTTAAAACTTTCACAAAGTACATAGAAAGGTTTTTTTAGTGCGTTTGCACATAAAGCAGCTGTATATGTGCCAACCTTATCATTTATATTATAATACTTTATTTATGATCCCTCCATTTTCTACTACACTTTCAGCTCCTGACAATAAAAAATCAACATTATTTATTTCCAATGCAATCGCAGAATCCAATATAATTTTTACAGATATACCATTTTAAGCTAATTTTTCTGCCATTTTATATCTATAAATATGAAAAATATACACATTTTATCCGGACATTCCTTCACAAAATATCACACTGAATCTTTAATTATTTCGACTACATTCCAACAATATATATTCGACTAATGTTGAGTTACCAATTACAAGAATTTTCTTTAATAAATGATATATACAGGCTCATTTTTTAATATTTTTTTGAAATTATTTTTGATTATATCTTTAGTTTATATTAAAGAATCTGCATATTTTTATCCTAATTCTATTAATTAAGCTTTCATTATTGAAATTTCAGATGTTAATGGACATTCATTTTAAATATAGACAAAAAAAAATTCTGTAAGACTCTATTTTTATATTATTAAAAAACATAAAAAAATAAATTCGATCTCCCATTTAAACTCGAATGATCTCGTATATTCTCACAAAGATAATAAGCAAAATTTTTTAATTCAATATTAAAACCTATAAAATTAGTATATACCTTAAATTGTGGTCTCCTATGAATCTTATAAAAATTACAGCAAAGTTTATATAAAAAGATAAGGATATTCAATTTTTTTATTTTTAGATTAAAATTCTTAAACTAGTGTGTCTTAGAATTTAATTAAATCTTTAAAATCATATACTTACAATTTTCGTATGATTATTATTTCATTATTTATTAAAGACTAAAATAAATTTATCAAAATATAATAATGATTTATATGAATAATTTATAAATTTTATTAAAAATTAATATATTTATAAACTCATAATTGATAATCTTATGGATAAAAAAGATTAATAGTCGAAAAAATCATCAAGAATAAATTAAGAATTTTTAGGTTAAATCATAGAAATACATTCTGGTGATAGTTTGTCTATAAAAAATCTATAAAAAAATTAAGTCAATCGATACTTTTTGGCAAATATTAGAGCTCCATAATGTTAAAGAAAAGAAGATCCAGGTAAACCATGGGGTTTTGAAGCAAAAGAATTTGTTAGAAAAAGTTTAATTGGTATAAAATTAGTTTATTTTAAGGAAAATAAGTCAAAGTTGAAATTGAGTTTTAAAGAGAAATTCCAATGAAAGAAGATTTTTCCAAAAAAAATGAATAAGATTAAAAATAAACTTTAGTTTTCGTAACAGTTTTTATTAATGAAAAAAATTTTAGTGTTTTATTATTAGAAGAGGGTTTGGCTGGTGTTTAAACCTCTTATAAACAAGAGGATGACTCTAGCAATTATTTACAAGATTTGTAATAAGCAGAAGAAAAAGCAAAATAATAAAAAAAAGGTATGCATAAAGGTGGTCAAAAAACTATTCCAAAGTTTTTAGATTACACAATGGAAAAATCAGGATCAAAAGCCAAATAATTTTTCTAATTTTTGGATAAAGAAAAACCTTTAAATGCTGTGGTTGAATTAGTTTTAAATGGTCAAAGATTAAAAATTAGATTTGCTGATTAAAATGAATTCATTATGTTTTAATTAAATGGAATAAAATGTTTCTAAAAAGATCCAAATATCAAGTAATATGAAGAGCTATCTGCCAAAGCTTTAAAATTAACAAAAGAAAATTTAAATTAAAGAGATGTTGTTATATATATTGATGATTGTGATAAAAATGGGACTTTCCATGGATCTTTATTCCTTTAAAAAAAAAATTTTGCATGTGTTTTATTAGAATAAGTATTTATTATATTTTTTAAAATAACTATAATAGGGATTAGCATTTTGCTAAAATTAAGGAAGAGTTCACAGTTCATACTAAAAAGACTTATAGTCTGCTGAATAGTAAGCCAAAGAAGTAAATAATTTTTGATATATAGTTAAAAAAAGGACTGTGGAAAGAAAATGTAGAGCTACCTGATAGAGAAATGAAGAGTTATTAAGAAATGAATGAAACTCATTAAGTTTTGTGCACTGAATTTATTAATTCTTAAGAATTTTACTTATAAGGTGTAGCAAATAAATAATTATAAACCATTGATGATAAATTGAAAAAATTAAATTCTAGTAGCTTAGTAAATATATAATTCCCAGCAAAAAAAGGCACACCATGTTTAGCCAAATTTGATGATGAATGGTATAGAGCATCGATAGAAAGCTAAGAAAAAAATGGATAATGTTAAGTATTTTTTGTTGATTTTGGAAATACAGATTATGTTGATGTAGAAACAGTAAAAAAGATGCCTTAAGACTTAATAGGTATTCCAAATTAAGTAAGAAAATGTGCGTTAGCTTTTATTAGAACTCCATATGAAGGTCATTAACTAGAAAATGTATATTAATATTCTTTAAATTATAATTTATATTTAGTAAGTTATTGATTTATTAACAGATTAAATGATGGAAAAAAAAATGTAGGCTAATTTCTAATATAAAGATGGCTAAAAATATTATGTATTATATTTATAAAATTTAGGTTGTTTTGAATTTTAATGATAAACCAAATTAATTTATTAATGAGTAATTATTGGCAAAAGGATTTGCCAAATTAGATAAAAATCAAAAATTAAAGGAATAATTCTAATAATGGAAAAATATTGAAAGCACAGCATAAGACAAAAAATTAGGAATGTGGAAATATGACGATAATGAAGAATAAGATGATTATTGACAAAAAATTAAAATAAATTTATAATTTTTCTAAAATATCAATTTTTTATATCTGTAGTAAATCTAAAATTTTTAATCATAGATTAAACATCATCAAGTACTTTCATTTTTTTGCCTGCTTAATTCTAAATTATTGATTTATTTCTATAATCTTCCATTTTTTCTAAGTTTTATTACTATTGCTTAGTTTTAAAATTATCTTCCATCTATCATTTTAAAATAAAAACCTATCTCATAGATAATTTAAGCCCTTTATTCTCATTTTTAACTTTCTAGTATTTATCTTAGTATTTTTCTAATTCCAGAGATTAATTTTAAAAATCAGATTTTACATCTTTAAAATTTTTTGCATTTTCATTTTTTTCATTATTAAGTTAATTTAATTTCTATTATAAATCTTAAACTATTCTTTTATTATCTTAAATTTCCTTTAATATAAAATATAACTTAGTCAAATTGATGAGATAAGATATCATTTTGATTTTAAAGTTTTGAGTTTATTTCTTATTGATTTTATAATTCATCTTTCAAAAACATGTATTTATCAACATTCTTTATTAATTTAATAAAGTACTTCTTGAATATAATGATGATCTTATTTTATTTTTTCATCTTAATTTTTAATGGTTTCTTATAGATTTTATATTTAGATCCTATTACTCTCTAAAATACCAATTTATTATAAATTCTATCAAATCTATATAATTACTTTTTAATTCTCAGAATCTAATTGGCTTTATATATTCTTATTTTATAATGTTATTTATTGTATGAATTGATTATTTTATATTCTAATATTATTTTATTTTACGTTGAATTATGTTCTTCTGCCATTTTTTTTTCTTATTATTAAAATTTTTTTTCTTATTAGTCTAAACTATCTTTTTATTTTTATGACTCTAATTAAAATTCATTCATTATTTAATTCAAACTATTAATTTTTTTTACATATTCTATAATTTCTTAATTTAAAGCTTTTATCTTAAAATTATTTAATTTACTTTATTTTTATATTTATATTTATTATCATCTAATTATTTCATTAATTATTATTGTGATTCTTCATTTTTATTTTTTAGCTTTTAATATTTTTTTTCTATAATTTTGATGTTCTCATTTTAATTTTCATACTAATATATTAATTATTAATACTTTTTTTAATAATTCTTATTTTTAATAATCTTGCTTTTTATTTTATTCTTATTCATTGATTAATTGCATTTTTTAATCGTTGAATTTTTATCCTATAAGATTCATTTAATTCTCTAATTCTTTTATCAATGAATCTTTTTATAGCATCATTTATTATTTGTTTTATAATTCAATTTATTATTTTTCAAGTTAAATTTCTAAATTTTTTCTAATTTTAATATTTTCTACCTTATATCTTAAATTTCTTTGAATTTAAATTTGAGTTGATCATTTTCTTATTTGACAAAGATGAAACCAGTTTCTTGGTTTTGATTTAATTCTTGAACTTATTTTTTATATTCTTTGATAGTTTGTTTTTTTTCTAAAATGATTTCTTTTAATTCATTAATTTGATTTTTTTAATCTAAATCATTTTAATAGAGAGTTTGATTTTGAATTTTAAGTTCACTGAAGTCTTAAGTTGTATTTTATGGCACTTAATTTCTAGATAAAGATCGTTACAATCTTTAAGTTTGAGAATGATCTTAATTTTGACTAGTAAATTTCTATTAAATTAAACTTTGTTTTGGAGATTAATTCAATTAATTCTTTATAGATTTTATCTCATTTTCAATCTACTCAACAGACGGCAAACGAGACCCTGATATTGAATTTTTCATTTTATACTAGTCAGACTTTTATATCTATTATGATCTATTCATCGAAAAGTCACTCTATAAAGGAGGCTTTCTAAACGATGTTTAACTTCTATAATCATTATTCATTTTAAATTATAAAAATAATAATAATAACTAATTTAAATTTTAAATTTTAGTATGAAATTTTGATATATAATTTTTTAATAAATCATTTAGGGGTT
>Ga0228633_1000426_pt1 | contig 11980 bp, 4 predicted proteins | sample 41DmetaG_FD_182703 | JGI IMG/M metagenome (GOLD analysis project Ga0228633, IMG submission 182703) | Seawater microbial communities from Monterey Bay, California, United States - 41D | ecosystem: Environmental > Aquatic > Marine > Coastal | place: USA: California | collected 2016-11-13
ATTAAATAATAATATATAGAGCTTTAAAATTAAAAGGGTGCTCCACACTTATAATTTTAATATTTTATCTTATTAAAATTTCAAAATTATTATTCTCTTTAATATTTCGTCAAAATTTCATTAAGAAAAGCACCTTTAAAAATAATTATAATTAATATTTAATTTATAAAAAAACTTTATAAACATTTTATAAAGCAGATCTTTAAATTTTATAAATTTATTATAATAATTTTAAATCACACGGAAACATAATAAATTATAAAAATTTAAAATGAATGACTAAAATTAATAAAAAGTAAATATAAAATAAACGATTGTTTTTGATTTCATAAGTTTTAGCCAAAAAATATAAAATCATCATTTGGAGTGATGACTTTGTTAAAATTAAAATCTAACCCAAAAAATGGTATGTATACAGCAAAAAGAAAGAAAATATAAAAATAATTTTAAAACAACGATAAAGCAAAAACATATCTATTCGGTAAAAGAAAATCAAGAATTTGTTAATAAATTATAATAAAAAAATCAATAAATATAATATAAAGTAAGGAATTTATTGTTCCCAATTATATTGAGACGGATAAATTTGACTTTTTTAGAGGCTTAATTAATTTGATACGAACTAGGCAAATAAATGAAATAAGTATAGTACCTAAATTTGATTGTTATTATAGATAAGATTTTGATTCTATTTCTTTAGATCATTTTCATAAATAAAGATCTGCTTCAATGCATATAGGACTTTAATCTATATTTATTAATGATCCTAAGTCTATAATGATTTTCCTAAAGTTTGATATTGCAATAATTTTCTATAAAATTTTATGTATAAGAATATTTTATGCTTATATAATAAATAATAATTATATTATTATTTTCAACATATAATTTATTTTATATTCAATTATCAAATTAGTTAAAATCTGTGTAACAGAAATTGCAAAAGCTATATTAAGCTTCATTAAGTTCTCCACAATTTAAGCAATTTTTCTATAAAATATATATATGATACTTTAAAGCCTTAAAAATCACCCGTGGATGGGGTTAAAACCATATGGCTATCTTCGCTCATAACTTCACGATTTATCTATACACTAGTTTAAAATGTAAATTATCCCCAATCTTCTTCTTAATTAATTTTTTATAAAACTAAGACACATTCTCTATTATTTGCCGCTAAACATATTTAAATATTTTTAGGAACCTTTTAATTTTCAATTAATTACCTTTGCATTTGTTGCTTATATTTAAAGCTATATCAATTATGAATTTTATGTGTTATTTTCAATAAAATACAATTTTAAACAATTTACAATTTTACATTTCAAACTTGGTGAATCTTCGTCCTCAGTTTTCTCATTATCAGAATTGTCTGACAAATCAACATTGGCTACTTTGTAAAGGTTTATTTGACTGGATTGAATAAATCTGCTTTTATATTAAAAATCGTTATCTCCATTTTCAGGACATATTGAATGATTTGTTGTACCTGTAGGTTAAGATTTCACAATCCAACATTCACAATCATATACCTTATTAATTTCAAAAATTAAAACCTCTAAATTGATATTTTCTGCCAAACATATTTGATTACAAAAATTTTAACTTTTCATTTATCCATATATATAAAAATCTTTATTTTTTGATTACCATTAATTATTTTAATGATTTAAAAACGAATACGATTCATTAATTAAACTTTAGAAATCTATTTTATTAAACCCATCGGCCTCATTAAGCATAAATTTTGAATTTTCGATGAAATTTTAATGAATTTAACTAAAAAAGTCTATAAGATTTTTATTGAAATAATTTGGAGCTTCAGTGTTTTAAAGATAGTTTTATAAATTTTCATTATTTTAGCAAGTTTTCAAAAGTGTATTAATGAGCATCATGCATTAAACCGAATATTTTTTTTTCATTTAATAAATATAACTTAAATATAAATGAAATATACCTTAAAACAGAGAGTTATTTATCATTTTAATTTTATATATGCAATGTGGATATATAATCAAAAGATTAATCTTTTAAATCTGAAATCATAGGTGATGAGTTTTTAACTATTAATTATGGAAAACCAAGTATCCATTCATATCTCTACTCAGAAATTTCATCATTAATAGATAAGAAATTTTCTAAAAATTCAAAATAAGGTATGATATCATCTCCATATTTTGAATTTATTCCTTAAATAATTATTTCTGCGAATTATTTTGACATTTCATAATCATCATAACATATATGTGACATTAATTGAGATACTATTGTTATTTCTTGATTTATTTTCAAAGTTTTTATATAAAATTATGGACATTTTATACATATTATGTCATTTTCACTTGCCACTAAACCGTTTTTTAATATTATCGTATTTTTTTTTATTTATTAATTACTTATTATTTTTGATAATAAGCATACACATTTTATTAACTCTTAATATGGAATAAATTTATTATTATTGTCCAAAATAATATTCTTATAAATAATTAAAAATTACTGAATAATTTGTTATAGGCGAATCTTACTGCAAAAAATAGTCAACAAATCTTGAAATTATTTAATTTTAGGTTATATATTATAATGAATATTCATTATCAGATTCGGCAAATAATTTCCAAAATTCAAAATATTAGCTAATTTTTAATAAATTATTTTAATCACCAAATCCCAATTTTAATAATAATTAATTCAAAAATGATTCAATTTCCTATTAATTATAACTTTTATTTTCACTATTGAAATCAAAGTCTTCTTTTTAGATTAATAATAATATGATTTAATAATAAATTTGATAATGAATTTTTCTATATATCTCGTGATCATGAAATAAATGAGTTATTATTAATTATCTTTAGTCTTAACTGAAAATATATTCATAAGCGATTTATTATATTTATTCAGGAATAAATGTTAATATAGTTTTGGTTTATTTTAAAATTACTAAAATCTATTTTATATATATTTACTGAATATTCTTTTAAATTAACACTTAATATTTTTAAAACATTAAAATTTAATGTGAATAAATTTTCATATGTTTTATTTTATTATTCATTTATTTAATTTTCAATAAACAAAGAGTTTAATTCTTTTATAAATGCACAAAAATCTTAACAAAATACATGTTATTCTATCATAAATTTATAATTATCTTGTAATACTTATTATTTTAATTCTTAATTTATTATTTTTTTTAAATTTTGATTTTTTATTGTTGTTATTATCTTTTCATCATTATTTTTTATTTCAATTATCTCTAAATCTAATTATTATGTATAATGATCCATTTATTTTTCTGTTTCAAAAATTAATTAAATAGGATTTTTATTGATTTTTTCATATAAAAGTATATACGCATTACTTTAATATTAATTTGTCCAATTTTACCAATCATCAAAATTATTGCTTTCTCCCCCGAAACAATCTTTTTCAAAATTTGAAAAATCATATTTGCTACTTTAATATATAATTACGTTACAATACGGTCATCAAACATGAACCATTGATTATCTTCATCTTTTAGTAAAGATCTATAATGTCCTGCTTGTGCAAATCCTGTGTGCAAAATTACTCCTTTTAATTGATATTCTGTATTTTAGTCGCTTTCTTGAGATAAATATTTCTTCAAATCCAAATTTTAAGGAAATTCTAACTTTGTACTAATTTTGGTTAATTACATAGCCTGATCATAATCATAAGAAAATCGCTAAAAATTGTTAGAATTTTTATAAAAATTTAAAATAATAAATAATATACTTGAAGTTAAACAAATAAATTATTAGGGGTTTGGTTAAAATATTATTTTTTTTCTAGATTAGCCTTAATAAAAATAATAAACTTTTTATTAGCAATTATCACAAAAAACTCCATCTAATACTTCACCTTATGTAAATTTTTCTAAAGATTGATATATTGTATTTAAATTTTTCACATCTAAGATAAGATTATAAAATTTTTCTTCTTAATTTCTTTAATAATCGCAGTTTTTGCAAATTTTTATTATACTTAAAGTACCTTGATACATGCCTTAAAGCATATTTTGAAATATAGTATTCTAAATGTATTAAAATTACTTTTGTTTCTTATTCTAAAAGATCAAATAATTTATTTTAAAATTCATTGGCATCCTCTTAAATTTCTAAATCTATGGGCTCTCCATCATAATCTTTTATAGAATAGCAAAATTTATAAGGATTATAAAATTATCTATCTGAAATGTCTAAAAAAACAAAGCATTTTTATAACTAAAATAAAAAATCATCATTAATTTGTCCTTCAAAATAGTTATTATCAACAGAAACATTATTTTATTGATATTTCATCAAGTATATCATATTTCTTAATAAAGGGTTCATATATAATTATTATAAAACTGAATTAATATAACATGTATTTCTTATATTATAAAGTCCTTTTATTTAAAAAATTACCTGTATATTTTTCTTTATTTATCTTTAAAACATTTATATCTTTTTCTTTTGAAAATAATGTTTATAATTGATTTACCAAAGCTGGAAATACCTCTTTATTATCAATGAATTAATTTATGGAGCTTTGATTTAATTTTAATATTTAGATTAAAAATTTATAACAAATTTTTCTAGAATCATGATTCTTACATTTGATAGGTTCATCGATGTTTAAATCAAAATTAGAATTGAATAAGCATAATTTGAAAAAATAAGGTGCAAAATTTTGATCCAATTAATTAGCCTATATATATTTGAATAAAATATTATTAATAAAATAAAAAATTATAATATACTAATTAAGGATTAAGTTATAAGATATGATTAGCTAGATTTATATATCCTAATAATATTTTATCGGAGCTTTATTGAACTGTTAACTCACTTGATTTGTGTAATTTTATATTCTGTATCATTTTTTTGAATAATAAAGATAGATCAAATTTTTGTCTATTTTCTGCACTCTATAGAGAGTCTAATTATTCCAGTAATTTTGATATCAATTCATAATATTAACTATAAATATTTTTAAATTACGTGCAATCATTTTTATGATTATCAATATGAGACGGTTATAAATCTAATAGCAATTTTAATATAACAAAAGCAAATTCAGAGTTATTTTATTCACGGATTATTATATAAAATGCTACTTTGAATAATTTTCTAATATGATGACTTTTTTTATAGAAAATATTATTTATATAGTCTTTTGTGAATTACTGATCATTTATGAGTAAATTTCTACACTCATTATCATACAATAATAGTATATTTATTAAAGAAATTGAGTTTTCAATAATGATTTTATCTTCTTTTTAAAAATTGTCTTATAAAAGTAATTATTTTATGGAATTTATTGATAATTAAAGTAAATTTGTCATTTTAAAATTTTATTTCAAAATTAATAAAAATGGTGAAACTTATTTTATTATATTTTATATCTATTAAGGTATTATCATTAAATTTTACAATGTTTAAATTTAGGAATTTTATTGTTGATTTTAATCCTTTTTAAATTTATAATACTTTTTAATTTAATTGATCTAATGATTATGATATTATATCTAAATTATATTTTGTATAATTTTCACATATACTTGCTATATAAATATTTCGGTCTGAATCTATTTTAAAAAAGCCAACACAAATTTATTTTATTATTTTTGATAATATTTACGAAATTTACTATTAATAAATATAAGTTTTAAAATTTTAATTATAAATTATACCTTTTTAATCTATGAATAATTTTTAATATTTAAATAAATTTGCACTAAAAATGTAAATCCTTGTTTTTAAATGAATTTTTATATCCAATCTTATTTTTTATTAATAAATTAATCAATAATTTGTAATTGATAAACAAATTAGATATAATTATTTTAGTTGAAGATATTATTAAAGTCAAAAATATCATTAACATCGTCTAGATTCATAATTTATTATTATATCAACGAAGAAGTTGGAATTCTATTTAAGAAATTTTAAATAAGAAGTTAATTTGAATTATCTTTATTAAATTTATTTGCTATTTAGAATAAAATATTATAATTTTCTTATTTTTATGAAATGAGGTATCTAGGTAGATTTTTTATATCAAATTAAGGTAATATATTTTAACCTTCATCTTATAAATCATTTCCAATTCTTTTTTAGTTTAAATTTGACCATACAACATGTATTCTTTAAATTGCACTTTAAGTATAAAAATTTAAAAATTCCTCTAAAGTTAGATATCCGTCTTGATCTATATCAAATTTATTATAAAGCTATTTTAGATAAAAATTTACTGTTTATATTCGGTTGTCATTTACAGTGCATTCTTCAGATGTACAGCTAGAAATAAACCTCGCACAATCATATTACGATAATAAATCATTTTTTTAAAATTAATAAAACCATGATGTAAAAATTTATTCAGCTTTTTTGACTAATTTACCATTTTCATCGACTAAATCCACTCTTGATATAATGTCTTTTAAAATAAATATAATTTCTAAAAAATAATACTTTATTTTTTCTTTGTGGCTTTCAACTTTTCATTTTACTTTAATTCAATTTATTATAAAGTAAGCCCATTTAAATTATTATTTAAAATAACATTATTATCTCTTTCCAAAACAACTAAATTCCATGAAGATTTTAATAATTAAGCTATTTAATATCTTAATTAAATTAATGTCGTATTTGAAAATATTTTCATATCAAATTATTTTGGAACATCATCACCTTTTGTCATTTAATTAAATATCTATAAAGATATATAGTCTGATTCTATTTACTATGAATGAGATTATATTTCTCCATAACCTAATATCTCTGACTCGTTAAGAAAAATTGTTAAAATATGTATTATTTTTTACTCATCAAAATTCTATTCTAACTTTTTAAAACAAATTTATATGAAACTTTCATACATATCGCTATTTTTATTTATATTCAATGAAACAATAAACTCTGAGCATAAATCCCAAATTTATTTATTCTAATTTTTCTCCAAAATTTTCCAAAAAACCTCGATTCCTAATTAATAAAATTTTTAATTTTCATTAAATTTAAAAAAATACCTTAAAGATCTTATGGCTTAGATAACAAATTAATATTACTTTCTTCAATTTTTTCTAAATTCGATATTTAAAGTTTTTTTTGTTAATTATTAAATATTAAAAATATGATTTTAAACAATAGAAATCCTTCTTTTGGTAATTCTATTCATATTTAAATTTACAATCTAAAAAAAAATCACTTTTTAGAATTTTTTCTTTAAAAATGTATTAAATTTTTTATTGATCAATTTCCAAAATTATTAATCCTTTGTACCATTTAAAAAATATTTCTCTTTCTTTTTAAATAAGAGAATTTTCTGCTAAATTGTTCCAAATTGCAATCTTAAATATATTAAAATATACTGAGTTTTCATAGTCAATATATTAGGCTAATTCTTAGGAAACTTATATTAAAAAACTGATAAGTTTTAGTCTTTTTTATATATTCTTGATATATGGTATATTTGATATTTAAATAGAAATATTATCTATTTAGTTTATATCACCATTATTAAGTTAATTTATTATTTATTATTTAAATATAAATATATTCTATTTTTAAAATAATATATTACTTCTATTATGATATTAATTAAATTATTTTTTTCAAAAAATAGATTAATTATTTCAAATTGTGTATTTTTTTCATGATCCCATTCATAAATTTTTGATATTTAACACGTTTATATAATTTTTTTAAATAATTTTGAGGTCTATACAAAATTTACATCATTTTAGAAATTTTCAATGCATAAGAATAAAAGTTTCATTTTAGCTATATAAATAATATTTATAACTTTTTTTAAAGGAATTAATTCTACATAACTCTTATAATCTAGTTAATATATTTTTTTAAATTTCTATTTCAATATTCTTTTTATAAAAAATATTATACTTTATCACAATATTTCTAATAAAAGAAATTAAGTATAGTATAAATAATTTAATCATCTTTATTCGAAAGTTTTGAAAGTTCATATATTAAATCAATTTCGTTGATAGATACATCGTTTAACTCTATTAATTATAAAATAATAAAATTATTTTAGTCTGATGACATGAATCTAGATACTTCGAAAATTATCTTATAAATTGCTTTTATTATAATTTAAAACCTAGTTTTTACTAAGTCACTTAAGTTTATGCACAATTCATAAGTAATTCTAATTTTTCTTAATTAATTAAATTTTATGTAAAATAATATCTTAGAAAATCAGAACTTTTCTCTATTAAAGATGAATGTATATTTTCTTTGAAAATTATTTCATATATTTAATTTTCCTCTAATTTTTAATGTAAATACTCATTATTTATATAAACTGAATGATTATTTTTAACATTTTACATTATCTCTATCATTTATTTTAATCCTTATGCCTATTTCTCTAAAAATTGTGACTTTAAAAACATTATAGATATATTTAAAAAAAATTATTCTAAATTTTTGCATTTATCTTTGTGGAAATTCCTTCTTTAAAGTTTTGCCAAAGAATTTAATATATTTTCAGATCTCTCTTTTGTAAGGTTTCTCAAATTATTTTCATTCATTGCCAAAAGTTAGCTAAATATCGAATTTTACAATTTATTTATATAAGTAACAGCAAATTTATGAAAAAAAAATGACTAGATATTTGACAATACCATTAAAATTTATCCCATAAAATCTAAAGACTAATTTTCTACATTTATTATACTCAAAATTTCATCAAACCCACCAGTTTATCCAAAATTATTAAATAAACGAATAAAACTTGAAAATTAGTAATCTTTTCGTGCTATAACGTATCTATTAATATAGATTATAGATATAAATAAATTACATTTAATCTGAATCACACCAACCCTAGTATAAGATAGAATCTTAATAATCATCTTATAGATCTTCCTAAATATCATAGAAAGATTTCATAGTTTCTAATTTCTAAATATTTGGACTAGATGTATTAATCCACTCCTCATATGCAACGTTTTTTCCATATGAAGATTAGTAAGAATTCTATTCTTTAGGTTAAATTTAAATTTATATGACAGTTTCTGCATCCATTTTATTAAGAGTTCTCGTTTAAATAATTTAAGCTTATCTCCAACCATCATTGTCTTTATAATCTATTATATCATTCGCTTATAAATTCAAACGCCAATCATAATCTAAACATCGAGTGTTAGCCTATTTTATTTTAAGACTATTTTTATTTAGCCATAAATTTTAATCTATTGAATTTTTAAAGCTTATTTATATATGTGTATCTATTACACTGCAAACCTATACTCTCACCCATTATTTTACAAAAAATATACTGTGTAAATAATCTATTTCTTAATTAACCTATATTTATTATATAAAATTTTCATCTTGAATTTCATCAATACCAAACTATAATATATAAAATAAACCTAATTTTATTTTTCAGTATTAATTTATGATATATGATAGAAATTTTACTAATAATCAAAAATTTTCAATATAGCATCAAAAAATTTTACAGTGCATAAACTTACATTTTTAATAAAAAAGTTTAAAAATACTAGCAAAATTTTTTCTATTTCTTATACAAAAAATTCTTAGTCTTTATTTTTTGTAATTTTTTTATAAAGAAGGGCTAAAATAAAGTTAGGAAAGAATTCATTCATTAATTAACCTTTGATTTTTTAATTTTCTTAGTTCTCTAAATCATTTTTAACCTAATCGCATTAATTTATTATCGTGAGTAATTCCAAACAGAAATTTATACAATTTTAAAAATTTGAGCAATATGAATCGCATTTTTAAATTTAATCAATAATTTTTTTCCAATCGTTTTCGTTAAATTTAGTTAGAAAATCATTCATTTTTACTTAATAAATTTGATAATAAAAGAATATTAAATCCAAAAGATTAAATTAATATAAAAGATATTTTATAATAATAATAAGAATAATAATAATAATATGAATAATTTTTCAAACTCTAAAGTTATAATATTAATTCTATCTTGAATGATTATTATTTTAAGAATAATTTTTATGGTAGTTAAATTAATTTTCATAATCATAATTTTGATAATTTGCATAATCTTTTTAGTATGATTAATCTTTTTAAAGATAGTTTCTAAATTCATTTTATCCATTATGATTTATTTAATTTAACATTTGATTCTAAAAATATTATTATTTTTATTAAGCAAATAATTTATAATTTTCATCAATTAAATTTTAGTTATGATAATTTAAAAATTATTTATTTCTATAAATCAAATTATAAATTTCATTTAAATTTAAGATTTATGGTGTTTACACATTTTATTATTAATAAGGTAATTATTCATTCAAAGCATAAATGATATTTGTTTTTGAAACTAAATTTAAAAAACATACTTGTAATTTAATTATTAATAAAATGTTCATCCTTGAAGAAATTTAGAAGTTTATCCATTCTGTTTTATAAAAAATCAAATATTTATTAGTAAATTTAAAAACTTATCTAAGGAATATAAATTTAATCTAACTTATTATCATTAACCATTATCTCTGAAAATTAAAATACACTTTTAATCAAAAATAAATTACTTATTATTATCAGATAATATATCCCATTCAAAATTATCGTCAAAACCAACTTCTTATATACAAATTTTTATATTTAATAACTCATCAAAATCTTTATGACTTGATGAAAATTACCAATTTACCAAAATATCTTTCATTTATGATAAATTTTATAAATTTTTAATATTTTCATATATTTCTTAAGTTTTAACATCCAAAAATTATTTCAATTATACAGGATCTATATTTTCTAATTTTTTTTCTCTTAAAACATCCTTTATTATATGAAAAAGGTAAAATTCTATCTCTTATATTTCTTTATCTGTATCTAAAAAAATATTTTCATTATAAATGAATTTTTAGTCATTTTTTAAAAACTAACTTAAATCTAAATTTAGTTATATTGGAAAAACATCTATTTTGTTTTTGTAAAATTGAAATTTTTCATTTTTTATTTCATTTTATAAAATATAAAATTGGTTTTATATTATTTATTTATGTTTATTAACAGATTTTGTATATTCATATAATACATTTTGAAAATCTTCCCATGAAATTTTTTAGAACTAATTATTAATCCATTTTTCAAGATAATTACTGATTTTTATCTCTTAAGATGTTTCTTGAGTTTTATTATGGAAAAAATCTTTTATGTCTTATTTTTCGATTTGTATCTATTTAAAATTAGCAATACCTCTTAAGATAAATTGCTTATTTTTTTGTTCTAAAATAACAATAATTTTTTTATCAATTTTCTCATTTTTTTTTTAGGATTTGACAATCGTGTGTTAGCTTATTTTTAAATGCTTTTTGATTCTATTTTTGTTTAAAGATATTCTAGAATTGATTCTTTTTACTTAAGATTTTAGGGATGCGATTCGATAATTGCCTTAAAATAAATTTAGAAAAATTTAATTGATTAAATTAACATACAAAAATAATTTTACCTATTATTTGAGCTAGAATTTCCATATGAATATCTTTTAATTGACAAAGTACTCAAAATTATTTTTATGATTTCTCATATTTAAATAATGTTTAATAACTTTAAAATAAATTTCATAAATAATCAAATAAATTCCTTTCTTCGTTTATTTATTTTTTTATTAATTATAATTGTGATTGTATAAATATAAGTATTAATAATAAAAGAAAACAAATAAACGAACGACATTTTAACTTGAAAAAACCTTACTAAAGTAATTTTTGATTTTATTAGAAGTTAAAAAGTAAAATTCCAAAATTTAAAACACTTTATTTAAAGAAAATAGAAAATATTAAGAAAAATTCTATCAATTTTATATTTGATTTAAAAGTTAGAGTATATGTCTTTTTTTAATTTTTATAAATTGTTAAAATGATTTTTAAATTATTAAAATTATGATTAAATAATATATTAAGAATTCTTTTTGTATTATAAATTAGGGGTAGAGC
>Ga0228633_1000430_pt1 | contig 11946 bp, 6 predicted proteins | sample 41DmetaG_FD_182703 | JGI IMG/M metagenome (GOLD analysis project Ga0228633, IMG submission 182703) | Seawater microbial communities from Monterey Bay, California, United States - 41D | ecosystem: Environmental > Aquatic > Marine > Coastal | place: USA: California | collected 2016-11-13
AATTCATACATATTTAAAAATTTATACATATATTTAAAAATTTATACATATATTTAAAAATTTAAATAATATTTAAAAATTCATACATATTTAAAAATTTAAATAATATTTGATAATTTTAATGGGAAATAATTTTTGTCCTACATATAACATAGATCATTACGATTAAATAAAAATTAATTATGAATATCAATAGACATTAAAATTTTAATATCCAATATAAGGAGATTTATATAAATAAGATAATTATAAATATGTAGTATTAATAAAAAAGTAAAATAAAAAAAGTGAAAATATATAAAAAATGACTAATAGATTAAATAAAAAGAATATATTATAAATAATAGATTTAAGTATAGATGATAAATTTATATATATAAAGCATGAATGGAGTAATATAACATTACATGATTAATTTATAATTAGATAAAATTAATAAAAGAAATTCACATAAAATGAGATTAATATTTTGATTTATTATTTGAGTTAAATGTTATTATAAATGTAAAAATAATAGACTTATCATGGAGATATATAATTAAAAAATATATTATTAGATAAATTTGGTGAAATATATATTGCAGATATAAGATATATAAGAGAAAATTAAAATATTTGTAATTTTGTATAAAATAATTAATATTATAAATGCAATTTTAGTCCTGAATAATTAGCATATCTCTCTAATTAGGAAAATCAAAATGAAGAAAATGAAATTAATGAATTTTAATCATAAATTTTTTAATTGGGAATCACTATTTTACAATGTTTAGTATTAAATTAAATGTAAGATATTTATGAACTAAAACTTTTATTTATATTTAATGGAAAATTATAATATTATTTAGATTTAGCAAGTTAATATTATGATTATAATACTTTATATTTAATAAGAAATATGATAGAATATAAACCTGAAAAAAGATTTACTCTTTAAGAAATTTGTAATTGCATAGGAAAATCGAATATTATTGGAAATAGAATTGAAATTTTGCAAAAATAAGATTATAAATAGATTGAGGTCTAATTATAAAAAGATAATTAATAGTCAAGTTAAATTGATTATAACCTTATATTAAGTTAAATTGACAATACAAGTAAAGTTACACATTAATTAGATAATATATCAAAATAATGAGTTATATTTTCTTATTTATTTAAAATACCTATCAAAATATATAATTTATAATAACCAATTTATATTATCATTAAATTTCACAAAAAAATCATAATTTAGTAATTTATAACCCAAAAGTATGTCTCCTATTCAAAATTAAAAAATCTAAGTTTAATTCATTTAAATAGACCTTAAAATTTTTTAAAAAAAATATAAAATTTTAAATAAAAATAACATAAAATTTGATAATAATGTAAAGTAATAATGATATGATATAATCATTTGTGTTAAAATTATACGAGATATTAAATGTAATATAAAAAATTAAAAAAGAGCAATAAATATAAGGAATATATAATGTGGAATAAAGATATGAAATCTTTTAAAATATTGGATTTGAAATAATTTTCATAATAAGTGTTACCAATCTATTTCAAGCATCATAATTTTAAAAGTTTTTTTCGATAATTAAATTAATACGGTTTCCGAAAATATTAGGAAAAAAGAGATAATATTCATTAAGTAAAATATAGAAATGAAAATTTCTAATAAAATAGAAAGTAAATTTAATAATGAAAAGAGATCTATTGCCTAAAATATAAAGTAAAAAACAAAAAAATTTTGAATTATAAGATTAAACTAATAAAAATTAAGGAGTTTTATTTAACTTATTAAAAAAGTAAAAATATATTATTATCATTTAATATTATAAGCTTAAAATTAATTTATTTTATAGTGATATTGAAAATAAATAGATAAAAATTAATTAATAATAATAAATTATTTAATTGTAAAATAGTATTGTTATATTTTATTCACATATGATTTAAATGGAATTTGATTTTTTAAAGTATTTTTTATATTAAAAGATAATTAAATTTAAATCATGAATAATAAAATCAGTTAGATAAAATATAAAAATTTCTAAAAGAAAATAATTTTTCTAAGTTTTAATAAAAATAAAAAATATTTGAAATTTCCTATAAAAAAGACGATTTTACTGATTTTTAAAAGAAATATTTCAGCCATGAAATGTATAATTTTTTTTATATTTAGATTAAATAATAGTAATAATAATTTTGGCAGTTCAGATTTAAATTTTGATCTTCAATTTATTGTAAAAAATTCATTTAAAAGTTCATTTAATGATTTTTTTGAATTTTAATCAGAAATTAAAAAGAGTTAATGTCATTTAAAATAATCTGATAATGAAATTAAGTTAAATTTATAAGAAAAATAATAAGATGAATGTATATATATATATAATAGATTTTAATGAATATACACCATATAAAAAAATAAATAAAAATTTTACTTATTCATCTAATAATTTATAATCTTGATAATAATATTAATTAAATTTATTCTATTTTTTTGAAATATTTTAAATTATATTTATGTTAAAAAAATACTTATTTTTTAAGGTATTTTTTGATTTTATAAAAAAAAGCCATTTATAAACTATCCTTTTAATCTCTATAAATAAAAGTTTCTATAATATTAAAAATTATAAAATCAAAATTTATAATCAAAAAAACATAAATTTGAATAAAATAATATAATATGTTTTAATGCTCAAAATAAGATAGAAATAAATAAATAAAGATTTTATTGATAATAAGTATAATAGTAAAAGCTTTCTAAATGTTTTTTTAGATATTTTTTAATTATTTGATAAAAGATGAAGATAAATCTAGAGATTTATTAAATATAAATAGTATTTTTTATATTTTAAGTAAATACATTGGAAAAAAGTTTTATAAGCTGGGATAGTATACATTATATAACAATAGCCTTGGATGATTATAAAATATTGAAAGAATATGCATTTTTTCCAATTTTTCCAAATATATTAAAGATATTAATGTATTTATTTGGCGATAGATTTATAATTGCATTTTTGATAATAAATTATATACTAGGATAAATAAATACAATACTTTTATATATAGTATCATATGAAATATTAAATGATGCAAAAGTAGCATTTTATTCAGCATTTTTATTTACAATTAACCCTAGTTCTGTGTTTTTTAATTCAGTATATACAGAAAATCTATTTTGTTTTTTAACATTAATATCGTTATATTTTTATTCGTAAGTAAAATATAAATTAATTAAAGGGAATACAACAAAATGGAATTAAATGCTATAAATAAATATTTATATCAATAATTTTCATTTCATTATCTGTATTTATAAGATCAAATGGAATGTTCGGCATAATTATAATTGGATATAAAATATTATAAGAATTCTTTCTTAATATCAAAAATATAAAAAAAACTATATTTACTCTTTTATATGGAATAATGGCAATATTGATGACCATTATTCCATTTTTTTACTTATAAATGGATGCCAAAAGAATATATTGTTTAAAAGGAGATTTTGAATTTTGTCATAATGTTTTACCGATGGTTTATTCATATATATAGAATACTTTTTGGAAAGTATAATTTTTAGGGTAATTTAGAGATTTTAATTTTGAATAATTATTATTCGGACTATAAACTAATATTATTGTATTTCTTTCTATTTTGAAATATGTTAAATAAGATGGATTTAATATCATAACATTTGGAATATTTCAGAAAAATATAAGTATAAATGATAAAATATTTCCGTTTGTATTTCATTTTATATTTCTACAAATTATTTTTTGCTGGGCCTATATCATGAGTACAACTAGGTTTTTATATTTATATTTATATTTATATTTTATATTATATTTTATATTATATTTTATATTATTATCTTATATTGATATTAATAGATTTTACGCTACATACCCTCAATTTTATTGGTTTTTAGCTCAGATAATAATTAAATAAAACAATTCTAAATTTAGTACTTACATATGTTATTATTTAATCCTTTTTAATACTTGTGGCTAAATAAGATTTTCTAATTAAATTTTTTGGATTTGACAATATATATAAATAAAAATTATAATATTCATTCAAATTTGATTCAGCATTTATTCAAATTTAATACTTTATCTACTAGAATTAACTTAATGTTAGCTTTTGCTATTTTTATGAAATTTCCTCATATTTTTATATCTTATATCCATTTCTATATATTTCTTTTATAATTAATTTTAAAGTTATTTATTAGCTTTATTATCAATACTATTTTCTTAGTTGTATTTATATTTCTATTTATTTTATTCATTTATCATAAAACTATATTATTTTAAATTCTCTATTTATTTAATTTTTGGATGATTTCCTTAATTTCCATAGCCATTATTATAAACATTATTTTAATATTAATATTAAATCCATTATGTTTCTATTATTTTATCTTTATAATTTTCTTATACACTATGTTGTTTTTTTTTATCATATTATTCAGGTTTAAATGGATTTAAAACATAGTTATATTTATTCAGTATTTAGTTTTTATCTATTACATTATTTTGGAAAATCATTAAATATTATTATAAATTATAAATAATCATTGTTTATAAAAAAATAGTAATAATCATTTAAGATCTGAGTTTTTTACGGGAGTTTAAACTGTCTTTCTTACTGTTCTTAATTCAATAGTATTTGTTCTACTTTAGAATAGCGATTTTTAATGAGGTCTTTATTAACTTTTATCAAAAGAAAGTTTTAAAGGGGATTTATGATCACTTTTAATTGGTGAGAAATTTTTAATATATTTTTAAGATATTATAGATCTTTCAGTATTTATTTCTACTACACCTATTCCCAAAAACTTTTATATTATTAAATTTTAGTCAATGCTTTATATATCTTATAATTAGAGTAAAAAGTTTAATAAAACTTCATTAATATTCTAACTTTTGATATCAAATTTACATCCATCAATTATATCAAATACCTTTTTTTTATCTTGATTATCAAATTATTTAACTTTTTATACTACCATATTTCTCAATTCAACAAAATCTTATATACTTTTACTCGTATTTTAATCTTTCTCATTATGCTTAAACTAAACTTAAAATTATATCAATCCCGTTATATAACTTACTTACTATTTCACTTATAATAACTATAATTTTGGCTTCTCCGGCTACTATATTGAAAAACTTAAATTTATTGATGGCTCTTTCTTTTAACATACGAAATTATGAGATTTAAATACGTCTTTTCCAAAATACTATAGACATGATTTACATTGGAAATTACTGCAAAAGGATATTACATCTTTTAATTCCTATTTATATAATATTTTAAATATATAAAATACTTTATATTTCTTATATTTTAATTCTAATGTTTAAATCTTAGCTTTGAATTAAGCATTCTCTTTATTTAAATTTTATATTTAAATTTCATATTCTTATAAATTAATTTAAGGATTATCTATTAAATGATATATTGATACTTTAAATAGCTTTAAATATATTCTCTTAAACACTATGATTTTCAAATATTTTTTATTTAATCTATGTTATATCTTTATCTTAATTTTTTTTTTATTATTACATATTCTAAATTGATTATTTTCTACCTTCTAACCATTTTATTTTATCATCATAATCTAAAAAAAATAATCATTTATATTTTAAAAATATAACCTTATTTAATCTATTTTATTTAATTGTCAAATAATTATTCAATATTTTCTAATTTTATCTTATTATCACTAATTTATAATTAACTTTCATAATTCTTTTATTTCTATTCCTATAATTCAATTTAGATTTATTCTAATTATTAATTTTTTTATTCAATTTCTTAACTAAATTTTTATATCTCATTTGTTAATTTCTCATTTTTTTTCTCTAAATATTAATTCAATTTCTTTAATTGATTCTTTTCTTATTCATATAAATTCTCTAAATTTATCTTATTCTCATAATCTAATTTATCATATTTTAAATTCTATTTTGTTTAATTAAATTCTTTTTATAATTTATTATTATCTTATTATAATAAATCTATTAAATTTTTATCTTCTTTTTATTATTTACTATATTCTGATAATTATTCATTTAAATTTTCAATCAAATTTTGTTATCTATTATTATTAATTTAATTTTCATTTTAAATCGTTATTAAATCTATGTAATTAATAAATAATAAAAGCTAGATTTTTTAAATTAATAAATTCTTAATATATTTTTTATAAATTTATTGTATGATTTATAAAAAAATTTTACATAAAATTTTACTTATATAAAATATAAACCTTATTTTAATATATTTTATTGCAATAATAAGTATTCATCATTATTTTATATTTTGATATTTAATTCTTAATTTAAGCTCTATAAATCGTAATATTATTAAGTTTTATCTAATAATTCTTAATAAATCTAATTATGTTTTTATTATTAATTTTAGACATATTATTTATATTCTTATTCCTCTTATTCTAATTATTAAATCTATTATTAATAATATTACTTTTTCTTATAATTAATCTATATAATCTTAATTTTATAATTATTAATATTATAAAATTTCATCTTATTTCTCTTAAAATATCAATTAATTTTAATTTTATTATTCAATTTATAATTATAATTTATTATTATCATTTTCCAGTTTTTTTATTTATAATACAAATTACATTTCTTTTTCTTAATATTTATCCATTCCTTATTCTTTATTATTGATTTAATTTTATAAATTATTTCTTTATTATTGAAATTATTCAATAATTTTCTAATTTTCTTAAGTTTCTTAATCAATTAGAATTTAAAATTCATTTTTTTATTTTAATAAATCAACATGTATTTTATTAGAAAAATGTTCACTAATTAGATAGAATATTTCGATAGATTTTTGATTGAAGTAAATATCTTTAATTTTATGATGATAACAATCAATATTTTAAAATTGATATTCATAATCTTTATAATCTTATAAAAAATCTTAAAAATTATTATATTCTATTTATTTAATATGATTAATGATTAAATTATAATTATGAGAATGTTTGTCTAAATTAGTGTATAATATTTGTTGAATCTGAGATTTTTATTTGAATTATTACATTTCTTTAATAAATGGTTTGATGTTTTTTTTATCTCCATATGGTTTAATTTTGAATTTTAAATCTTTTTTGATATTTTATTTAATCTATAAATTAGATGATTACTTAATTAAATTACTATGTATATTGTATTGTAATATCATTACTAAATTACACTAATAACTAATCACATTATTCATAAAATATCTTTTTTTAATCTAATTTTAAATTATATAAAAACTCTCTATTATCTTTATTATCTCTTTTTTATATATTTACTATTCTATCTAGTTTATACATGGAATCTCATTCTAATTTATCACTGTACAATATTCTTTTATTATTTATAATAGTATTTAACCATTCAATATCTTTCCATCATTCAATTTTACTTTTAATTATTTATTTTTTACTTTTTCTTATTATCTTATTCTTTAATACCTCAAATTACTCTTAATATTATTAACTTATTTTTATTTATATATACTTATTAAATATCTAACTATCTCTTTCAGGAAAACAATGTTTAAATTACCTTTTTATACGGTTTTTTAACTCGATTGATTCTCCTATACCTTTTTACTCTTCTAAAAGCTTTTCTAAATAATCTTTTTAAATGAAATCTCTATTTATGATATTTATATAATATTTAAAAAACTAATTTTAGAATTTAAATTTTATATAAATAGTTAATAAGTTATACTTCTAAACTTTCTAAAAAGTATTAATGAAAAAAGGATAATTATTATTATATTTCTATAAACTTTTAGCAATATCCAATATATTACTTAATTTTTGAAAATTACTTTCCTAATCGATTTGATCTTAATTTTGAATTAGCAATTGACTTATAATTAAGCAAAATAAAATGATTTTTTTATTAGCCAATGAATCTCCATTATTTTCCAAAATGATGAATTATTACTGATTCTTAATATTAAAAGTATTTTCATAAGTAGATAAACCTTTAGTCTATATGTTTTATAAATTTTCAATTTTCAAAAACTTATTAGTAAGTAGTGACTTACCTTAATCCCCAATTATACTTATAATCCCTTAAATTATATTAAAATTATTACCTAAATTTATATCATTTTAAAATGAAAGCAAATATTATTCACCTTCTTATGATAATTATATATTTTCATTATCATCTAAATAAATAAAAGATATTGGCTATTATTATTTTATCATTTTTAATTAAATATAATTTATATTAACCGAATTGAAATATTATAATACTGAATCTTTATATTTAATAAATTATTTTTATGGAAAATTAATATAACTAAATAGATCTTGATGATAGTATATCTTAATTCAATTAATCTAGTCTGTCCACTAGTGATAAAAATCAATCAAATCTAGAAGAATCTCTTAAAAAATCTAATGATTCTGTTCAGAAATTAAAAAATGCTTATTTATAAATCAAAAAAATGTATGAAATTAAATGTAAATAAAATGACGAACTTAAAATTATTGTAGATTAATATTTAGATGGTTAATAAAAATAGAAACCTAAATTAGATAAAATATAGGCTAAAATTATGATTGATAGTATAGTGTGGATTTTGGGTAAAAGCGAAAATGGACTAGAATGGTATAGAGATGAAGATACTTAGAATGATAGCGATATAATAAATTATAACAATTTATAGAAAGAGAAGATAGATTTCAAAAATAAAGAATTGAAATCTTAATAGGATCTATAAAGTTGTATAAAATAGTTTGAGGAAAGAGGAAAAAGAGTATAAGATCTATATGAAGAGAGTGAATAGAAAGTATAGGATTTATAAGATAAACTAAAATAATTGAATTTGAATTGGGGATAAGGGTAGAATAGAGTTGCTGAACTAGTAGATTAAAGTGAAAATATATTATAAAATTGTTTACAAGTTTGAATATATAATAAAAGTTTTCTAACAATGAAACTGATAAATCAACTAAAAATGAATGCATGAACAAAATGAAATATTTATTAGTAAATCTTTAAGAAACTTAATTAGATGGGAATTAAAATTAAGTAAAAGATCATATATTATTATTGCACTAAACAGTATTTGATATAATGAAGAAATTAAACTTCTGTGAATAAGAATAAAATGATATAGAGGTAAATTTTAAGAATTTAAGAAATAATTCAGATAGAAAATAAACTTACTAACACTAGAAAAAGAGAAAGAACAAAAACAAAGTATGTAATGATAAGTAAAAGAGATGGATGTACTTGAACAAGGGAAAAAAAGAATAAAAGAGTTAGAAAAATAAATAGACTAATAATCATATGAAAGTACCAAAATATAGAAAGAGTTAAATTTAAAATTAGATTTTTTAAATTAAGAATTAAAAAAGAATGTTAATACATAATATATTAAAAATATAATAATTAAATTTTTTAATTCTGATTTTACGGTTTAAGAAAGAACAATCAATGTGATTGCGACTGTTTTATAATTCTCAAATTAAGAGACGGATGATTTAAAAAAATCGTGGTAAAATTAAGTCAGTATTAAATCAAGTTTTAATACAATAGGATAAGTAATATTCTATCTAAATATTTATAGTATTTTAAAAATGGAATAAACAATTTAAAACCATCTTAATGATTAATTTTATAAATATATTTCATTAAATTAAAAGACCAACTTGTAAATATCTAAGATAATCTTATATAATAATTCTATTTTATATAAATTCTTATTAATTATTCTCAATATTTTGCATCTAACTGTATGCTTCTTTCAAATTCCCTGTTTAAATGCATTTTAATAATATATTCTCTAAAATTGTAAATATTTCTTCATTTTTCAATAAAATTTCCTTTTATTGCAATCTATATATACAAGCAAAGTATTTGTTTGCTGAAAAATCATCACTACTCTTATATTTTATATTATATACCATTAATTTATTTAATTCTTTAATATCATCTTCAACAGGGGTTTTTCTTTTTAAAATATTTTATAAGAATTTTTTTGCAAATATTATAACTTTCAATTCTACTTTTAAATCACTAGGAATTGAAAATAAATTTTATTTTATTTCATAATCAGAACAATTTGTTAAATAATTTAATCTAAAAAAATCTAAAATCTCTGATGGAAATGATAATTTCTATTAATAATAAAATCTTACTTTAAATTTGAATTCTTTACTAATGTCTTCATATTACAATAATTATCCATTATGTTCTAATTAGCAATTTTCTGAATCAATTTTATCAAATGGAATGTGTTATTAAAAATATATTTTATCAAAATATTCTTCAGTTAGAAATTCTTTGTCTTCAAATTTTTACGCATTGCTTAGATTCAACTTTTTTTTTAAAATAATATACTCTAAATGGAAATGAATCATATTTATTATTTAATATTGCGAAACCGTACCAAAGTATCAAAAATTTATTACTTCTTCTACCATAACAATAATAAACTTATTCGTTCTTTTTTTATAAATTTTTAGTATACATTATAAAATATTAATCATTTTATTCATGATCGTACCAGTCCCTTTAATTATATATAAATTTAATTTAAAAATTATATATCAAATACCAATTATTGTCTTCCAAATCATCTTCATCTTCATCTACTGATTTTTCCTAAAATATAATTTTATCTATATCCTCTTTAGAAACTCGAAAATTTTATTTATATAATTCTTCTTATCTACATTTTTCAAAAGTAGATTATTCATTTTCATCAGACTCAGATTCAGTATCATTATCCTCTTCATCAGATGATAAATTAAAGTTTATATTAAATATTTATAAATCATCATCATTTCTATTATAAATATCATATTACTTTAATCTATCAAAATTAATCTAATTCACTTGATCTCTTATATCATCCTAACTTATCAATTCTAAATCACTATTAATTTTTTCATTTCTATTTATTTATATTACTACTTCTTAATTAAATCATTTTTCCAACTATGATATTTTTTATTTCCTTTAATTCCAAGAATATCTAGATTAACTTTATCTCTTTTAAGATTATACTTTTCTTCTTCTAATTTTTACTTTTCTTTATTTAAATCTAATATGCAGTGATCTACTTATTAAATATCATGATTTAAATAATCTGCAAAAGGAATCAACATAGAACTTGGTAAAGACCATCCATAACATCGAGTCATAACATACTCAAAACTCCATTAAAATATATCTCTCCACTAATTTTATTTAGGAAATAATTCAGGATATTTTTCTATCACATTTTTAAATTATTCCCATTCTTTACATATATCTTCTTAGAATTCGATTGCATAACCTTTTTTTTTAATATAATTTTACTCTTCATAATTGAATCATCTAATTTATCTAATTCCTATTCACTCCAACTATACATACTATAACTCTCATCTGTTATATTAAACCATTAGTTATAAAATGAATCTGCTCCTTTATTTTTTTCTTTCATTACAAATAAAGCCAAAATGTTAAAATCTGCATCTTAATTCAATTCTTCATCAAAAAGATCAGGATTCTCATCAATTATCATGCCTAATTCAGATTCTTTTATCATTTTTGTACTTATAATCAACTTATTAGGAATTGCTAAAAAAACCTAATATTTTATATCTATACAGTATGAGCAGACACATTATTTGTAAAAACTACTCCTATATACCCAATTTTACCAAATGCTGATGGAAATTATATATCTTTATAAATACCTCCATTTTCTGTAAACCATTTAAGGAAGTCTTTATATTTTTATTAATCTTATAAAATTTGGGATTTTTATTCATTTTACTCATTGAATATTATATACGCTTTTTTTAGTAAATCTTGAATTTCAAGTGACATTGATTTTGATATTTATTTTTTTTTTATAATACAGAAATTATATTTAAAATTATAT
>Ga0228633_1000431_pt1 | contig 11928 bp, 2 predicted proteins | sample 41DmetaG_FD_182703 | JGI IMG/M metagenome (GOLD analysis project Ga0228633, IMG submission 182703) | Seawater microbial communities from Monterey Bay, California, United States - 41D | ecosystem: Environmental > Aquatic > Marine > Coastal | place: USA: California | collected 2016-11-13
ATTTTGTAATGATTAAAATCCAACTTTAATTGTTGCTACTGAAAAATCAATAAAAAATAAATTGATTTAAAAAGAGTTTTAAAAAGATGATGATATTTTATAATGTAAAGAAACTGTATTAGAAAATTCATCTATATTTTAATTTGATAGGTAAATTCGAATAAATTATAGAGTTTTAAGGCCTGAATCTACATAGACTTAAGCTTATAATATATGTTGTAAAGAGTTGATAAATCAAAATATGAATGGAACTAATTCATCTATTATCATTTATGGATCGAATAAAGCAGGATAAAGCTATACTTTAAGAGGCTTAGAGAATAAAGAAAAAGGCTTATTAATTCATACTACTGATGATTTACTTAATTTAATTGAAATTTAAAAATAATGTAGAATTTATAAATTTCATAGCTAGTGATCAAAGTATGAAAAATAGATTGTAATTATAAGTTTCAATTTTTGGAATTTACGATGGTCAATATTATGATTTATTGTTATAAAAATAAGACCCATTATATTTAGATCCGAATACAAATGCAATATAAGGATTAAGTAAATAAGAAATAAGATTTATATCAGAAATGAAAAATTATTATAGAGTAGCAATAGGAAATTAAAAAAATATGGCAATGATGGAAAAATAATTTTAAAAAGAGAATAGTCATTTTATAGTATAATTTGAGTTAGTAAAATATAATGACATGTAAAAATATAATAAAAAAAGGGTTCCTCGAATAATAAGTAAATTAACATTTGCAAAATTATCATTTACAGAAAATGAAAATAGTTAAAAATCAAACGATTTTTAAGTTTTACAGAAATATTTATATTAATTAAGAAATCAAAAGTAAAATTAAATAAAAAAAGTAATTCAAATTAATATTATCATTCAGCTCTTACTTAAATATTTTAAGATAGTTATAATTTTAGATTAATATGTTGTGTAAATGGTTCTAAAAATAATTATAATTTAAATTATTAATCATTGAAATATAGTAGTTTCATTACTAACTATCAAGATAATTCTGAAAATTAAGACTTTTAAGATGTAGATGATAATTTTACTATTTTAAGTCACAAAATTTAGATATTTATTGATCAAAAAAGTTTCATGAATAATGATTAGATAATGTATATATATTAATAAAATAGACATAATTTAAATGACATAGAAAATTTAATAAAAAATATAAAATTTTAAATTGATAGTATGCCTTTTGGTTTAAGCTAATAATTCAATTAAAAGTTAGATAAACTAGCTAATATTTTAGACAATAATTTAGACAATTCTTAAATAGAATTTTAAAATCAATAAACTTAATAAAAATATACATAATAAAAGTAATAGAAATATGATACTTTATTAGAAGATAGTATTGATAGAAATAAAAGTGCTTAAAAATCATATTCAAATTTTGAAAATGATGAAAGTGAAATTTATAAATTAAATAAAAAATTAATTGAAAAATTATAAAAAAGAAAAGTACTATATTTTAAAATAGGATAAATATAATAATTTATCTTAAAAATACAAAAATAGAATAGATGATTTCTTAATTAAAGAAAAAAGATATTAAAGATCTATAACAGAAGTTTAATTTATATTTTTTAGACTGAAGATTAATTATTTAATTTATAAGAATAATTTAAAAAAGAAGATAAAAAAGTAAAATAGTTGAAATCTGAAAATGAAGAATTAAAATAAAAAACAGAAAAAAAGACAATGGATAAATCATAATTTGAATATTAAAAACAAATTTAAGAATCAATAATTATAGATTTAAAAGTTATATTTTATAATTTAAGTAATAATTATCCTCATAATTGGATTAATTGAAAATACAATTAAGAGAAAAAAATCAATTTTTATAAGATATAAATGATATGTAGGAATAATTATAAGAAACTAAAAAATCTGAATAGAATTTAAAAAATCGTTTATAAATAGAATAAAAAAAATATTACACGGATATAGAAGAAATGAAATAAGAAATGTACATTTTATAAGAAGATAAATAAAGAAATTGGACTGTATAAGATTAAAAAGAAGATTAATATATTGAAATGAAAAAATAAATATAAAGTCTTGAAAATGAAAATAAAAGATAAAAAGAAAACAACTAATAAATTAATAAAGATAATAAAGATTTATAATAATTTAGGTAAAATATTATAAAAGAAATAGAACAATATTAATATGATAATCAGAATATGATTTAAGATCTGTAAAATTAAATATTAAAGAAATTAATTCAAAAGTGAAAACGCATATTAGAAAGAAAAAAATAATGAATTACTAATTTAAAATGAAAATTATGATGAGCAAATTAAAGAATAAAAATATGAAATCATGAAATTAAACGAAATTTTAATCAAAACTTAAGCAGAAAAAGATAATTAACATAAAAGAAATAAAAATGAATCAGAAAAAATATTTGATTTAGAAAGATAAATCTAAGAATTATAATCATAAAAATTATTATAAGAAGAATTATCAATTAAAATGGAAAAATAACTAAATTTTATATAAAAAAAATCATTAAAAGTTAAATTTTAATTTATATAAGAATATAGAATAATTAGATAATACTATTATAGAAATTTAAAAAGAAAATACTAAATTATAAGAGATTAATATTGATTTAAAAGATAATATATAAATAATAAATTAAAAATATGATAAATTATATAAAGAAAATGATAGATTTAAATCTTAAATAAATTAATAATTTAGTGAAAAAAAAGTAATAAAGGAATAAGTAATTTATAATATATTAATTTTAAAAATCAGCATTTTTTAAATATATAATTAGAATGACAATAAAATAAAAGATATGATAAAAAATAATGAAGAAAAAGAGTTTGATAAAAGTGATGATGATGATAATGATTTTAGTTATTAGAGTGAAGTTAATAAAGAAGTTTCAACTAAAGATTTATTAGAGAGATTGAAAGTTTTATTCATAATATTTTTAGAATTTAGAAAGTTTACACACTAAAATGAAAAATTATTGATATAATATTAATATAAATTTTAATGTAAATATTGCTATTTTTCTTTATAAATCTTTGTATTTCTTTAAAAATTAAGATAAAAAATAAACTTAATTCTGATTGTTAAGGTTGGCCCTAAGGTTATAATAATTTATAAAAGATTTACATGAAGACATAAAAAAAGTAGATTTATTGGCTACATGTTAAAATTCATAACTTTGTCGAGATTGGACAGAAATAAGAAATTTAGCTTACTGTAAAGCATAGAAAATTTAGACAATTTTAGAAGCAGATGAAAGTTTATATTACATAATAACTTAACTTAAAACTTTAGAAATGGGATAGTGGTCTAAATTTGTATTTGCTAAAGTAAATGAAATAAATAAATCAGAAACTTCTTATATTAGGTTATTAAATTTAATTTAAAAGAGTTTGCGTACCTGTTGAGTTATAAAAACTTGCTTATGTTGATGATCGATGTCCTTTTGATGACTGTTTAGAATGGAGTTTTTTTTAATTTATGAAGGCGGTTATCATGATTAATCTAAATGTAGAAAATAATGCGATCCTAAATGATTTTTTTAATATAGAAAAATTAATATTATTCAATTTATCTAAAAATTTCAGAAAAATATTATAAAAAATTCAAAATAATGAAATTTAAAATATTTTAATAATTAGATATTAATTATTTTTGGTTTTTATTTGAAATTATTATTTAAATATATCATATTATTTTATATAAATCTTAATTATTGATACTTTATTATTTATTATTTAAAGAATTTATAATTAGATTTAAAAAAAACATAAATTATTGTTATGATTTTTGAAATGCATTTAATAATTTAATAATTTATTAATTTTTATAAAAATCATCTTTTTATAATGAGTTTTTTTATAATATATAATCAACATTCACATTATTGGGAGGGTTTATTTACAATTTTTTATGGTTTAATTTTAAGTCCATATCTAGAATTTTTATTAGAGGATGTATTTTTTTAAGTTCTCAAAATATCTTAAGCTAATTTTTCAAAGGCCTCATTAACATTATCGCCAGTTTTGGATGATGTTTCAATGAAAGGAATATTTAATGAATTTGCTGAATATATTATATGAATACCAAATGCGAGTCCTTCCTCATAGGAAACTTTTCGTCTATCTTCTAGATCTTTTTTGTTTCCAATTAGTAATTTACATGTATTTGGTTATGCATGCCTATTATAAATAATAAATACTTTTCTATTTCATTCAACCAAACTTTTACACTATCAAAAGATTCTTTATCTGTTATATCATATGCAATAAGTATACCATTTGCACCCCTATTATATTTTTAAATAACTTATAATAACCACACGTTATTGTTCTAAATCTTTCTTATCCTGCAGTATCCCACTTTTTATTATTATATCATTACTATTTACATTTAACACTATAAATTATCGATTTCTATTGTCTTTTTTTTAAAATCTACCCCTATTGTATTAAAAAAATCTAATGTAAATTCATTTTCCTATTATTCATTTATTTTTTTACTGTATATCTCATTAATAAACATGATTTTCCAACAGCAGAGTTTCCTATTAATACGACTTTTATCATAATTTGATTTCTTTATTATTTATTTAATACTAATCACTTTAAGTATTATTCATCTTTTTTATTTATCTTATTTAATAATAATAATTATCAAATATTTTATAAAATTTTATAACTTTATTTTAAATAATATTAAATCAAGTAAGACCAAATTTGCAATCTCTAGCAAGATGTCCTGTATGTTAGCAAACAAAGCAAACATCTTTATTGCTTTTTAAAGCTCTTTCTTCTGCATGAACATGATAGTTTAGAGCCCTTTATTTTCTAAATTTAGCATAATCCTAATAATATATTAATGAACATTTTCTTAAATTAATGTTCCCAATCCAGTTCTCTCTGTTAAACCATGGAAACTTCCATCATTTACTGTTTATGCATCGTTAAATTATATTTTTTTCAATAAATCTGGTTCATCATTTTATTTCAATTACATTCTTATTTAATCCATTTTAACCCTTTTTTTAATTATATAATACTTTTATTCTTCTTTTTCTTTTTCTCTAATAATTAGAATAAATTTACTTTTCTTATCTTAATTTAAATCTTCTCTCTAAATCTTTTTCTTCTTCTACAGATTTATAAAATATGTCTAATTTTTGCTTTAAATTTTCACCTAAATTATTAACAACTAAAATTTCTTTGGGTAGATCATCAAATGGTGTGTAATTATAATGATTTTAATAATCCTATATATAATTAAAGAATAAATTACTTTTTTTTTCTATAATTTAATAATTTCAGCCATTATTCCAACAGGCATGTCATCTAATCTTTAATTTTCATTAACTTTTCACCAAATATCTATTACTTTTTATGACATTGGAATTTGATTAACCCTGTAATTCCTGAATAGTCTTTTTATTCTAATTATTTTAAAATTACTATAGGAGACGTACTACCTAGATTTATCAATTGATTTATCATATTCTATTTTATTGCCAATTCATTTGAAGCATCACTCCAACGATTCTTGCGTGATCTCTCTGGATTATTACTCATTTTATTATTAAAAACTTTTAATTATTTTATTAAATAATTTATATTCATAAAAATTGCTCAATCTGGTCTTTTTATTTTTAAATTCTTTTTTTCTGGGTTACATCTCTAAAATTTATTTAAATCATTTTATTTTTACTAAACTAAACATATTATTTATTCTAAACCACACTAATCAAAACTTTATTTCAAAATATAATACCATTAAAAATGTTTAAGAATTAAATCGTTTTTTTAACTTAGATTTTTTATAAATTTCAGAGAATTTTGAATAATACTGTAAATTTCTATTAAATTTTTTCCGACTGTTAATAAACTAATTAGTCCATTTTGAATAGAGTCATAAAGAAAAAATGTAGTGCCTTCTAGTTTTTCATGATTAAATTTGATTTTTTCTTAATTAAATTTATTAAAAAAGTAATTAGAGTGAACTGAGCTTAAAAAAGGGTTAGATATTTATGGAATATAAAGAAAAATTCTTTCAACTATTTCATAAACTTATTCTTCATATAAAGTATAATTCAGTTTTACTTAATAAATATTTTTTATCGGATTGTAAGAATTTTAGGTAATGATATTTATATAGAAAATAGAATTTGTATAATTATTGAGATAACTATCGATTCCTAAAGCTAAAGCTAAATTTTCATTTGCATTTAAAGAATCTGGATAACATATAAATTTTATAGAACAAAAACCATATATATCTTTTTTATATAGTTCTTATCCTATTAATTTTACCATGTTTTATGAATTAAGATTAATTAGTGACTTTTGAGGGAACTAAGCTCCAAAATTTTAGAATTTTTTTCCTTAAATTAAATCATAAGTCCCAATGATTTATAAATTTCCATCAGGTTCAATAGAAATTGAAACCGAAAAATATTTTACTTTGCTTTAAATTTAATTAGAAACTTCTTCTATTATCCCTCCATATAAGTTAAATTTTTTCTTTCTAAAATAATTTTTACTATATAGCTGTTATAATTTGGAAATACTGCAGGGGTAACTATTTTTAATTATTTTTGAAAATTATTTTATAATATTTTAAGAATTGCATTATTTTTATCATTTTCTTTAATATCAATTAAAATATCTTATATTTCTTTATTATTTGCAACATTGAATAAAGCTAAACCTCTGCCTTAAATTAATCAAATATACTATTTGATTCATAATTTATTTTAATAAGCCAATAATTTACATCTTTATATTTTAAAATAAGAGTACTCAAATTTTAAAAAAGTTAATTTTCATTATCAATGTTTTACACCCCTATTTATATAGGAAAGTTCAAGCTTTTTAAGAAATTTAAAGATCCAGATTTACTTCCTATTTATTAATGATTTTCAATTTTTCCATGATATAAAGGAACTTAAATAAAAGTAGATAATAAAATATCATCTTTACAGGCAATTCCTGGTATTATATAAGCAAATTTATTTTTGATTAAGTATTTAATTTTTGCTAAAGCTTTTGTTGAGTAATATATTTATAAAGATAAAGGTAAAGATTAGACTCTTTGTTAAATTAAATCATCAGGATATAGAAATATCAATCTTTCTTAAAAGTTTTTTATATTATTATCTTATAGTATTTTATATAAATAATTTATTAAATCTTTTGAAATTCTAAACGGACTTATATATATTATATTAATTTAAGGATCTATTAACCTAAAAATTCGTTATATTTATGAATTCTATTTTAATTAAAAATTTTCACATGTATGTCTTTAGAATTATTTTAATCCTAAACTATTTACATGAATTTCTACTTTATTTGATATCTTAATTTTAGACCACATTTTCTTAAAATTCTACTATTACTATTAATAAGTTTAAATCTATTTTTAATATTATTATATTTTATCTTTTTTAAAAATAAACATTTGATTTTTCATTCTAATATATCTTTATATTTTCTAATAAAATATATTTTACTGTTATATTCAAAATTAGTGTTTTTAATCTTTTTTCTTTTTTTCTCTTTAAAAATCTTTATATGTATTTTTTTATAATAGATACAGCTAAAAAATGTGAATTTAAAACATTAACGAGTGAATATTAGCTTAAAAAAAACTTTCTTATTTCTTCTTCATTTATAAAACATGATAAAAATTCATCCTTTGATAATATTTTTCTATTTAAATATTTTAGAAATTCTTTAACTTTAATTCTTGCTAATAATATATTGTGTTTAGTACAATATTATTCAAATATTTTCAATAAAGATTTAATTTTATCTATTATATCAAAATAATGTCTATAAAATTATTAATATTCTTCTGAAAACTTTAACGTTTTCCCATTTAATATACTAAACGACTATAATGAATATTTCTCTAATAATTAATCATATATAATTGATTTTTCATTTGTTTTACTATGATTTTTAGATTTCGCATAATTTTAAATTGGCCTGTATTAATTTACTATACTATTAATTTCCTTTTTTTCTACATGAATATTATCTATAGAGGAATATTATATTTTATCCTAATTTTTATTCATTTTATAATTTTAAAAACTTCTCGGTGAATTTTGTTAATTTTTTTCTATCTCAAAATATTCTTTATTAAAGCATTATTAATATTATTTATATTATTAATCAGGTACTTTTTTTCTATAATTATTAGTTCCTAAAGGTTTTTTAAAAATTATATCTTTTGACTCATATGAATTTATTTATTATTTTTTTAATAGAATTTATTCTGAATTTTACCTAAATAATGATTATTATTCTTTTTATAAGTCATTTTAGCTTTATTTTCTATCAATACTTAAATAATTTCTATGAGAATATTAAATTATTTAAGGTTTGTATTAAATTTTTTACATAAAAAAATAGTTATTATAAAACAATTATAAAACAATTATAAAACAATTATAAAACAATTATAAAACAATTAAAAAACAATTAAAAAATTAAGAATATTTAATATTAAAATTGAATCATGCGAAAATTTTAATAGAAATTAAATAATCTACAAACATATTTTAAGGTATATTAAAAACCGATAGATTAATTGAATATTTTTGCTAAAAATCCAAATTATAACTTAAATTTGCTTAATTAATTTAAAAAAAAAAATATGAATACTAAATATTAGGTAGAAATAATCTAAAATTCTTGTTAATTATTAAGATAAGTGATGATATTATATATGTTATAATTTTGGTCAGTAATAAATAGTTATTTACTGATATTGAATATTTTGATTTTTTTTGCTTCCTATTCTAAAATTACATATTAATATTGCTTTATTTTTAAGATGATTCAAAAAATAAATTTAATTCTTTTAAATTAATTGATAAATCAAGACAATTATCTAATAATGCTATTATAATTCTTTTTGTTTGATTATATTATTGGTTTACAAGTTTATTAACAAATTATAATAGATACTATATTTTATTTTGCAATACATAAATAAACATATACTTAAATAGATCTTAATTTAATCATTTATTTTTATATTTTTTAATATTTCTTTGAAAAAAAATTGAAAAATGACTGGGTTCAAGAAATTTAGAATAAATATAGTAGAAATAACTATTATAAAGTAAATTTTTATTTATAAGCTTTTTAATGAGTAATAATATCCCATTGCTGTTATTAATCAAAAACAAACAATCATATTAAATAATTAAAATTTCCAGTCTTTATATAAATTGAAATATAACGATTCATTTAATAATTTGATAAATGAAAAATATTATAAAAAATTTCAAAAATAACTAGAAACAGCGCATATAGAGCCATAATTATTTCAACTTAAAACTTTTTAATAAGTTGAAAAGAATTCAATACTTATAATAAAATAAATTGTGTTTAAAGATTAACCAGTATTATATAATTTAATTAGTGTTTTTTGATTTGTTTTTTCTAAAATAATATATTTTTGAATATTTATAAATAAAGTGGTATAAATTAAGAAATAATATTAAAACAGATAACTTAATTACACGAATCTATGGAAATGGATTTTGTAAAATGGCATAATCTTTAAAGTTTAAAAATTGTTAATGAATCTGATCTAAAAAATTAAGCAAAAGGCATTTATGATAATAATATAATAAAATAAAATTTATAACAACTTAAAGAACTTTTTTTATTGTATTTCCCCAATGGTAATTAAATTATTTTGATTAGAAAAAGGTCAAGAATAAAAATAAGTTTAATTTAATTTAAAAAATTGTTTAATTTAAAACTTAGACTTAGCATTTTTTAGATTTTAAGAACGAAAAATATAATTTTATTTGAATTTTGATGAATAAGTGCCTCAATATGTAACAGGATTGATAGATAAATTTGAAAATTTAATATGGTCTATGTTAAAAATTATACTATAATAATTAGAGCCTAATGTATCTGTCGACAATCCAAATTATGATTAAAAAATAAGTAAAATTTAAATATTATTATAGAGATAAATTAATAAAGTATATTGTAAGATCTTACTGTAAATGTTAAAATTATTGACTATTGTGATAATAAATTAATTGTCCAATTTGAATTTACAGTCTAATATGATAAAGAATTATAAGAAAGCTTAATTAAAATTAATGAATCGTTAGAAAAAGCAAGAAATAATAAACAACAGTTTGCTTTAAATGAACTTAAAAATGAGTAAAATTATTAACCAATTGAACTCACTAATAGAATAATTATTCCAATTAATATTAATAAATTAGATGTATATTTTTTAGTAAATTAGGGAAAACTCAGTATGTCAAAAAATGAAAACGATAATACTATAAGTACATATTTATCAATTCCATTTGAATCCGCGGTTGTCATGAATGATAAATAAATCATTAAAAATAAACTTATTCCAAGTATTTCGAATTGCAGATATTCTGGAGCATTAAATTAATATAATTGGAAAAAAGTTGTTGGAAATATTATAAAAAAAGTATTTATAATAAATTATTAGTCTTATAATCAAAAAGATTAAATAAATGATTAAAAATTTCAAAAAATTATTTAAAGACCGGTAGCTAATGTTTAACAGACAACAAAGCCAGAAATCCCTTCAAAAAATTTAAAAGAATAAGAAAATCAACCTGTTGATATATTCTAAATATAATCATAATAATTAAAAGAGTAAATAATAATTTATATATCATTTATATTGATTTTTATAAATTTATGTTAAATTATGTAAATTATTAGTTAAGAATTATCTAAGCTTTAACAACTTTAATAATAATAGAATTTTGTAAATGATAATAAAAAAGGTATTTTATATAAATATAAGAATAATATTATTTGGATAAAAAAATGATGTTAGATATTAGAAGAACATTGTATTCATAAACACTTTGTACTCTTTTAGACTATTTTTCTAAGAAAAATGTGAAAATCTAATTTCAAAAAATCACAGATCATGATAAATTAGGAGTTAAAAACAGTAGAAATGAAGAGGGATCCTAATGTAATAATAAAATAAAAAATTCTTAATCTAAAATTAATAATTCAGTAAATAATAATAATAATGTAATATATATTTTGATAAGAAATCTTAAATATCAGACAATGAAGACAATTTAGTGGACATAAGTAAGGTGGAATCTAATGAAAATTATAATGTAAATGATTTATCATTTTTTTATAAATATCAGTCTACTTATAAATCTTAAACACTATTAAGATGCTGGAAATTTTCTTAAAAAACGGTTTAAAATTAGTCGTCTAAAAAGATTCTTATAAGAAAAGGATATTTTATTTTAGTAGGATATGATATATAATTAAAATAGGTATAATATGATAGTTATAGGCATTTAATACAGTAGATATTAAAAAATAGATTCAATTAAAAAATTGTGGTAATGGATTTTAATTGGTTGAAATATTGACCTAATAATTTTCATAAGGATAAACTATAGATACTATAATTATAAAATCCATTTGTCCATTTATAGACATTTGTACATTAATCAAAAATATAAGAAATTTAGAAAATTTGTAAAATTCATAATTTATTTAGATATAATATACCACAATGCGTTATTGTAAATGTATCTGATGATGATAAATATCATTCTGTAGAACTTTAAGAATAATAAATGAGGACTTTTTAAGTTCCTTTATTAATCAAAACTGAAGACAATTCTAAATTAATTGTAAATAAAATTATATCCATCTCTAAACTCATGGAAATAGACAGTGAAATAAATAATATCGTTAACCAAAATTGAAAAAATTCATTAAAAAAATTAATAAATTTATATAATTACAATTTTAATCAAATTAAATTATAGAAATTTAAAATCTTTAAAAAATATTTTTATGTTAAACGCCCTATAGGGGTTGGGGTTGGGGTTGGGG
>Ga0228633_1000435_pt1 | contig 11860 bp, 11 predicted proteins | sample 41DmetaG_FD_182703 | JGI IMG/M metagenome (GOLD analysis project Ga0228633, IMG submission 182703) | Seawater microbial communities from Monterey Bay, California, United States - 41D | ecosystem: Environmental > Aquatic > Marine > Coastal | place: USA: California | collected 2016-11-13
TCTTGTGCTGATTCAAACGTCCAACGAGCACTCAACTTACGAGTTTTCGCTTCAACGGTTTGCTTCAATACTTGAATGCTTAATCTGTTACCAGCTTCGCCTTCAAGTGATGCTGTAGCATCTGCTCTACCGTTTGCATTACCTGAGTAAGACTCAGCAATTTTGAACGGAGAAAGTGCTTCTTCACCTGCTGTTGCGCCTGATGCACCAGCGTTGAAAGTGTCCGCATAGCGAACTCTTAATGTGTGGATCTGACCCACTGGACCTGTCATTGGTTGTACACCAACTAACTCGTTAGCAATAACGGTTGGCATTACACGTCTGATCACAGGAAGGATCACACGATTTAGTGTTGCGACATTGCCCGCTGATGTAGCACCTGCTGTTGCAGATTCTGACAAATACTTACGGGTGTTTTCTAGCGTAGCAGCCATAACAGACTTCTTGTTGCCTTGCAAGCCTTCAAGAAGAGCAGTTTTGGTGTCCTGCCAGCGGCTTTCTAATAATTCTGACATCATTATCTCCTTAATTATAATCCAGCAAGACGTTTAATATCAACAACATTGTTGTCTGAAGTATCGTCTGCTCTGGTTTGTGTCATTGGTTCTGTGCGGTTGCCTGTTATTTCTGTGCCTTCTGTAATTACTGCCTTACGCTTTGCTGGAGTATTTCCGTCAATAACTGATGGTAAGTACTTGTCAAACTGTTTTTGCAAACGGTCTGTTTGTACTGATTCCAGTAAGTCTGTCATAATCTCGCGTTGATCTTTGCCAAGAGGCGAAATCAAATCGTTCATAATCTTTTCTCTACGTGCCGACTCAACTAAACGCTGTTTTTCAACGCTAACTGATTCTGCAAGTGTTTTTGCTTTTGCTGCAAATGCTTTTGCTTCTGATAGTTGCTTGTCTTTTGAGTCAAGAACTTTCATTAATTTTGCAGTTTCTGATTTCTCATTTAAATATGAGGTACCGTATTCTGCTGCATATGCTTCAAAGATTTTACGACCAAAGTCGTTTCTACGTGCTGTGTCAATATCTTCTTTAAGTGCAGTAATTTCACTCTTAAGTGATTTACCAACCATTTCTGATACTGCTGTAGCACTTCTTTCGATAAAGTCTCGTTTGACTTTAGCAAAGTGGGTTTTAGCTTCACGTACTAAACGTACTTTTGTTTCAGCTAAGTCTTTTTTGTCTTCATAAAATTCTGCAATTTCATTAGATAGAGCGTCTACTACAAATTCTTCTAGCTTTGCATAGTTTTCTTGCATAGCTACTTTATCTGCACGTAGTTCTGAAATTTCTGATTTAAGTTGTTCAACAACAAATCCTTTAAGAAGGTCTGCATTTTCACGCATAGCAATAGCATATTTTGCTTTTGCTTCAGCTAATTGCTGACGATCTTCTTGGAACTCATTAATTTCAGCTGAGAGGCTTTCTTCTAGTAAAGTGTCAATTGCTTCGACCATTGTCTGCTTATCATGCTCATACTTCTGTGCGAATTCTTCGCGAAGTTCAGCAGTAGCAGCACGGCGATTTTCAGCAATCTTGCTTTCCCAAGCTTCTTCAATTTGTGCTCTGACTTCTTCATTAACTACATCGTTTTCAAAGAGTGTTTTCAGTGCATCTATCATTACGTTCTCCTAGTTTAATGGAGTTTACTGATTATGTTAATCAGTGATTCCTTAAGATACTTTTGTGCCTTGTCGTCATGTTTTGTTGCCTGTGCTAATTCGTATGCCTTCATTCCCCCACGTGCATTCATAAGTGTTTCATAAATTGGTGTTGGATATGCACCAGGGGCGCTAGGCTGAGCCACAACGTCCACAGTGATTATTTCAAAATCAGAGACGGTATTGCTACCGTCTTCTGATACGTTACCAGAGCCCCTAGACGAAACACCTAGTTTAACACCTGCTTCAAGCATTGTTCTAACTAACTGTCCCATAGGGGTTGGTAAAATTTTCAATTTTCCATAACCGTTATCACCATCCATCCAACATTCTGTTATCATATGGCTTACACGGTCAATATTGATGTTAAGGCCTTCTGGATGATCAACTTCGCCTAAGACACTAAACCCCTCAGTTATCTGATCATTGAGAGTTTTGACAGCCCTGCCTATTTCATTTACAGGATACACTCGCTGATTAGCATTGCGGACGCCGCCTTGGATCATAATACCTTTCATGTAAAGGTCTTTTCCTTCGTTGGCATTCTCAAGTACTACGTTAGCTTGGTTAAATGTCAAATGCTCTTGTAAGTTTTTCATTCAAACTTCCTTTATTATACTGCTTACTTGCCTAAAATAGGTGTTTTGTTGTCAGCAGTCTCTGGCTTCGACTTCTTTTCAGCGCCGTGTCCAGGTTCGGTTTTGCCAGCTTTTGCTGCCTTACCACCAGGAACGTTAATGTTCTTGGTATTCATATCCTTTGCACTTGTATCACTTAAAGCATTACCTTTAATTGTACTTCCTGCTCCGGCTTCTGCACCAGCGTCGGTTCCAGCTTGGTTTAAATTACCTGCTGTTCCGCCCATGTCGTTTGCACCTGCAACTGTTGACTTTGAGTTTGCACCGTTGTCACCCATTGTTGCTGATACTTTTTCAACATACTCGCGCATTGTTTCGCTTGCTGACTTTTCGCCTTCTTCAACTTCTTCGTCTGCTGCTGCTTCTTCTACTTCTTCATCAGTAGTTTCTTCAACTTCTTCGTCAGTTGCTTCAAATGCAAATGCTTCATCTTTTTCTTCGTCGTCTGCGTCCATATCCATGTCGCCTTCGTCGTCGCCTTCGTCATCGCCAGCCATCATTTTTTCAAATTCTGCTTTTAGGTCGTCTAGCGCATCTTCTAGGTCTTCTACACGATCTTCCATATCGTCGTCTTCACCTTCGTCTTCGTCGCCTTCTTCACCTTCGTCGTCCATGTTCATGCCTAAGTCATCGGCTAAGTCACCTGTTTGGTCCATGTTTGCCATTGGATCAGCTTCTACTTCAAACTCATCTAGGTCAAAACCTTCTTCAACTTCTTCGTCTGACTCATCAACTTCTTCATCAGTTGCTTCGTCTAGGTCTTCGTCTGACTCTTCTACTTCTTCATCAGTAGTTTCATCTACTTCTTCATCAGTAGCTTCATCTACATCTGTTTCGTCTTCTAGTATTGATTCATAGATATCGCGTGATTTTTCAACTACGATCTCGTGAAATAATTCTTGTGCTGCTTCCTTGTCTTCATTAACAAGAAGCTCTAGCATTTTTTCAAATTTGTTTTGATCTGCCATTTTTAACTCCTATAAATTTTTAGTAGCATAGACAATACTGCCTATACGGGGCTGTCATAATATATTTACTCTTTTAACAGAAAACTATGCGGAAATAGGCTCAAAACGAACCTAATTTATTTGATTTTTAAGAAAGTTTGAAAATATCCTCAAAATCCTTAATATTTATGTGACTCATGTTGCTAAGATCGTGAAATTCTTGTGGTATGTACCCATTTTCTCCTAACACTCTTATATATCTTTTTTTTGAAAATTTTTGACATGTAATAAGTGTTTGACGTAGCCAATTTCCGTGAAAGGTAGCATGTTCGTCGATTCTTTTATAGTTATATGTGCCTGCATATATATTATTAATTTTATTTTCTATCCCTATAAAATCAAAACCTAATATATAGATATCTTCAACATCTGTAGTACTAGCAAAATGCAGTGCTGTTGGGCCACTACTCCATCCTTTATCAGACTGAAAGAAATTTAATCCTTTTATTTTTTTAAAATTTTTATTACGATTTGTCCATACTTGTTGTTGATGTTGGTATCCTGCTTGGCTTATTTCTAAAATCATTTTTGTATCAACAGCAATTAGATAGTCAGGAGAAAATTCTCTATATAAAGCATTACATCCAAATGTAATTCCTTTACGTTTCAACTCATTTAGATTAATAGTTTTACGACTAGTTCCATTGCCTAAAACGAATGCAGTACTTTCCAAAAATTAATCCTCGCACTCGATCTCAAATTCTTTTTTAAATTTGTCTATTGAAATATGCTTTAAATTAGATAATTTACTAAATTCTTTTGGCACAAATAGAACTTCGTCATCGACTACACGTATAAACTCAATCTCTTTATTTCGATCTATAACTGCACAAGTTTGTTTTAGCCAATTATTATGATAAGTTGCTTTATCTGTACTCTTTTTGTAGTTTGGTGTATCAGCATACATATTGTTTATTAAAGAATTTATTCCTATATAATCAAAACCTAAAATATATATTTTTTTAAATTTCTTTTGTTCACAAGCTAAAAATAAAGCAGTAGGTCCACTACTCCAACCCTTTGACGGATTAAAATAATTAAATCCTGTAAATTTTTGATATGCTTTGTTTGGATTTGTCCAAACTTCGTTGTTGTGTTGATATCTAGATTTGTTTATTTCAACAATCATCTTTACGTCAACTGCAACTAAAAAATCTGGAGAGAATTCTCTATATAACGCATTACATCCAAATGTAGTGCCTTTATTTTTTATATCTATAAGATTAATGCTGCGACGGCTGATGCCGTTGCCTATTATAAATGCGTTCCGATGCAATTTATAATCCGCCTTCTCCTGCTGCTGCTTGCGCTGCTATACCGTACATTTGTCTAACGAAGTCTAAGTCTTTAGTTTTTTCTTCTTGGTGCAAGTCTGATGCTTTGCGGATTCTGTTAATTTGTCCTAGTGACAATCTTGTTTTACGAGTATCATCCTTTTCTAAAGGAGATGAATCATACTCAGCCTCGTAGCGATTATCTTCTACAGACTCTACAGTTTCGGGATCAAAATAAAATAATTCTCGTAGTATCATATTATTATTTATATCGTTTGTTCTGCATTTGGACTAGATCCTAATTCAGTGTCAGTTGCACTTTCAGGAGCTGCGCCAGCTCCGCCATCGTCAACAGGAGTGTCGCTATCTAATTCATCTTCTATTCCGGAAGTATCACTGTTTATACTTGCTGAAGAAATCCCTGCATCTCTTAATTCAGCATCTGAAGATGCAGCACTGCCTGTTAAAGTCTCGTCATTTTCTTCTCGCCATAAACGTTCATTCTCTGCTAATTCTTCTTCTGTCATACCTAAGAAACGTTTCATTGCAAAACGATTTGAAATATACGGTATAGCACTCATTTGTGTATATGTTGGTACACGAGCATTATCAATCTCACTTTGTCTATACGCTGCAAAGTTCTGCGGTGGTTGGAATTTAAGATCAAACATAGTAGTATCTACGTTAACACCTCTTTCTAACATATACCGCTTAAACTCCTGATCAAATTCTTCAACTACTAGATTTTGCAAACGTTCACAATAGGTATTGAAGCGTAGCTCTTGGATATAAGCTGTACCCACACGTCCGTCATTATATTGTGCTGCTGAATCATCTGCTCCAGTTGGTAAGTACGAACTTGGGATACGTAAGCCGCGTACCAGCTTATTAGTAAAGTATCTAAGGTCATCAATCTCTCCTAGGTTAGTTCCTCCTGGTAATGTTTCAACTTTAGATCCTCTACCTTCTGCCGTTTGAGGGAAAAAGTAATCTTCGTTGATTGACAGGGGATTGTATGAACTGTCTATGACATTTGAACCTCCGCCTGTTGACGATGGGATACGTCTTTGATGTATTTCCGTTTTAACACGTTCCACAAATTGCATAGCAAGGTGTGATGGCATGTTACCCACATCAACGTAGAATACTCTGCGCTCTGGCGCACGTTGGACACGATATATAATGATCGCATCTTCAAGCAATTCTTTTTGCTTGTATACTTTAAAAATAGTTTCTAATAATGAATTACCAAATGGATAGTTGTTGTCTAAACCTTCACTCAAACTTAAATGCACAACATGTTCTGCATCAACTGTAACTTCCCCGTCATCAGTTGTAAATCTACTGCCGCTCATGCTAGACTGGGGTTGGCCTACCATACCACGTGCGCCGCCAGTAGGTTGATACTGAGATCCGCCTCCGCCAGTTATGTTGCCGTTTGTTTGGTATGGTGTTGTAGCAATACCGTCTTTAAAATTAAAATTAATATTTTTAATTACATACTGCTCAGGTACTTTGCCTTCTGATTCGTTTACAATAATACGTGATACATTTGCAGGATCTACATGAAACCAACGTTTAGTTTCTGGATCACGTAGGAAGAATTGATCTCCCATTTTGAATACATTGCGTAGTATTCTAAAAATCTTTGTTTCAAAATGTTGTAGCTTATTCCACTGTTGCAGATATTGTTGAATTATTGTAACTTCTGAATTAGTTGCTTCTGATTTAAAATTAATAATAAAAGGTGTATTGTTTGCTTTATTTTTTTGTGTGCAAAATTCTGCAAGAATATCTAGTGCTGCATTAACTTCACTGTCTAAATCCATTGTATTGTATTGTCCGTATCTTTCAACACGATTCGGACTGCCAACATAAACATCTGGAAGATATGAACTATAGTTAGAACGAGCAGGGCCTGCCATGTTGCCGCCACTACTAGCATTTGTAAATGGAGAATATGATCCGCTAGGATTATTTCCTGTAGGTACTGGTGTAAAATATTTTTTCCAACTCATTATGTATTATTCTCCATTAGCCTGACGGCATACTTCTTGAAATGTCTGTAGAATTACCGTTTTTTGTATTTCGTACAATGGCAGCTTGTTTTGGTGTTTGTAGTCTTAATTCAGCTAACACTAATTGTAGTGTGTTATTTACTTCTTCGCTGCTGCCGCCGCCGCCTATTGAATCCATTTTAGATAATACAGAACCGGCATTTTCACCTGTGCCTATACCAAATTTATTATCTTTAGAAAGTTCATCATTTAGCTCGCCAAGAACTTCCACTAATTTTTCCATACTATCAGTATAACTTCTAACTGCATCTGTGTCAAGTCCTGATTTTAAAATATCTAAGTTGCTTTGCAATCCTTCAATATTTGAAAAACTTGCCATAGCACTTTGTGCATCCATTAAGGAATTAGCACCTTCGACAGCAGGAGTAGCATCTAAGGTTGGAGATGCTTCTGCTGTTGGTATTTCTAACTCTGTATCACTACCGCCTAGTAACGATTTACCTTCGCCTCCTAACCATTTTGGTAGATACTGTTTAAAGTTTGGCATTTCAAAATCAAAATCAAAGAATCCTTTAACAGTATCTATAATACCTTGAAATAAGCTGCTGATAGATGGAATTTTAATTCCTTCAAAGCCAAAGAATCCTGTTACTGTTTCCCATGCTGTTGTTAAAAGAGATGATATTGAATATGTAAGAGTGTCAGCTCCAAAAGTAAAGAAGCCTGTTATTGTTTCCCATGCTTTTGTTGCTAGTGCAGAAAAGCTAAATCCTTCTTTTCCAAAATCAAAAAATCCTGTTATCTTAGTCCATGCTTCGTTTATTAAAGTACTGATTGCATATGTTGCTTCACCTTCTCCAAAGCCAAACCAGCCTGTTACAGTAGTCCATAATTTTGTTAAATCTTCTGAGATGCTAAACTTTGTATCAGCAAGTGTGAACCAACCTGTAACAGTTTCCCATACGTTAGAAGCAATATCGGCTATACTATAATTTCCTTCGGAGTCTGGTACAAACCATCCAGTTACAGTTTTCCATGCATCCGATGCTAATGAGCCAAGACTAAATGTAGATTCACCTTCGCCAAATGTGAACCAACCCTTAACAGTTTCCCAAGCACCGCTTGCTAGATTGCCTATACTATAAGATTTAGAGTCTTCACCAGTACCGAAACTAAAGAATCCTGTAATTACTTCCCAAGTGCCTTTGAATAGTTCTATTAGCTTATCTTTGCCTATCACTGCGGTTATTGCTGCAACAATTAATACTGGGAGGCCAACGATTGGAGCAGCAATTGCAGTTGCAACCACAGCAAGTCCGCCTACAAAAACATCGTCCCATGTTATATCAAAGCCAGAAAATAATCCGGCAATTACACTTTTAACTCCATCAGCAATATAACCGCCTATTCCTGCTGTCATATCCGACGCTCCTGAGAACATGTCGCCAAGAAGCCCTTCAACGTCTGCATCTAACACTTTGTCTGTGCCGTCTTCATTTTTTCCTATAACATCGCCTTTTTTACCGCCGAGAAATGCTGTTTTAAGATTGAATTTACCAATATCTGTAATAAATGTTTTGAATCTTTCTATCATGTCTTTAATAATACCAGTTAATGCTTTTAGTGAATCTTTAAATTCAGGACTCTCGGTAAACTCTTTAATAGCTGTTGCAAACTCACTAACACCATCCTCAGTAAGCTTAAAAATACCCGAATCTATAAAGGCTAATTGTAGTGCACTTCTAGCTTGATTGATAGTTTCTTCAAAATCCATTAATCCTTTCTGTTTTTTACGTTGTTCTTCTTCTCTTTTTTCGCGGGCAAGTTTCTGTTCTGCTGATTCGTTAGCTAACGTATTAGTGTCAGTAATTACTTGAAGTGCATCTGCCAAACCAGGAACTTTGCTCATTGCATTTTCTAAGCCGCCGCCAAAACTTTCTGCCTTTGCTGCAAGTTCTTTGTTTACTTGTATCATAAACGCTTCTAGTTGTGTAGGGTCCATATTTTCAATGTTTTGACCTTGTGTTCTAAAAGTTTCACTAAATGCCATCAATCGTTTTGTTGTTTCGTCAGTAGGAATACCATCTTCATAATCAATTAGTGCATTAGCAAGTCCTTGAGATGTTGCACTTACAGCACCAATATTAGCACTAAATTTTTCTGCTGCATCTGCTGTCATATTTGCCATGACAGCACCTATTCGCACATCACCTTGTTGTGCTTTCATAGACTTCATTATTTCTTCTCTACTTTTTCCAGTAACTGCTGAAAGCTCTCTAAGATTTTCTGCAAATGCTGCTGCGTTAGATGCTGTAACTCTGCCCTGTGTTCTATTTTGTCTAAATTGTCTTGTTTGTAGTTCTGCATAATCTAACAACACTTCGTTAAGTTCCATACTTGTGAAACCCATATTCATTAGTTCTCTGCCTGGACCATCTCTAAGTTCCTTTGCCATTCTTCCAAAACTTGAGGCTCCTGATGCAACATCACCGCCAAACTGTTGTAGTATAACAGAGTTTTCGCGCACTATACTAGTAAAATCATCAAAAGGAATTGCAGAGTCTGCTGCTGCTCTTCTCAGACCTGCTAGTCCTTCACCAAACGTTGCACCAACTTGGCTTACTTCACGAAAAGCATCAATACTGTTATCGATCATTCCAGCAAGCGGACCTAGAAATTGACCTATTAATGGAATAGAACTTGTAAAGTCACTAATTCTATTTCCACCGAATGCAAGTTGTTCACCAAAGTTTACAAAAGATCCTATTACATCACCGATAGCACCAACAGCGGCGCCGCCTATTGTTCTAGAGAAGTTTGAAACTGCACCTGTTGCTTCTTTGGTAGCTGCTGTATTTTCTAATTCTGCTTTGGTGTTATTGCGTGTGATTACAACGCCGTCTTGTTGTGTTTTAGTATAAAGTTTTTGCGCCTTTTGTGCAGCTTTAGCTCCGCTGTCCGAACCGGCGCCGCCCATTCTTTGCAATGCTGCAACGAGAGATGCTAGTGTTGCTTCACTAGCAACACCGTCAGAACCGCCAACGTTAGTAATTTCAACTTCTTCTGCCACTTTTAGTTTTCCAAATTAACTACGTATATAAATATTTTAGATACATATTTTTATAATGTATTTATACGGAGAAACCCATGGCTGATTTTAATCCATCACAATTTGATCAACAAAACCCCTTACAGAAATATTTTAGAACACCTAAAGTATATATTACGTTGCCTAGTGCTGGGCAGTACTATCCAGAAGGCGCAATTGACATGCCTGAGAACGGCGAACTGCCTGTATTTGCAATGACAGCAAAAGACGAATTAGCTATAAAAACTCCAGATGCTTTGCTAAACGGACAAGCTACTGTTGATGTTATACAAAGTTGTATTCCTGCAATTAAAAATGCATGGCAACTTCCAAGTGTTGATTTAGATACTGTGTTAATTGCAATACGTATTGCAACATACGGTGAACAACTAGATGTTAACGCAACTGTGCCTAATACAGAATTAGAAAACACATATGCAGTAGACCTAAGAAAAATGTTAAACAATTTAGTTACAAAACAATTTGATTCTAACCTAAAGATAGACGATTTTGATGTAACTATTAGGCCACTAACTTATAGAGAGTTTACTGAAGCAAGTTTAAAAACTTTTGAAGAACAGAGAATTTTTACTCTAGTAAATAATGACGACATTGGTGAAGCAGAAAAATTACAAAAATTTGGTGAGAGTTTTAGAAAGCTCAATGAACTTACAGTTTTTACAATTAGTAAAAGCATTACTTCAATTAAGATTAACGAAGAAGAAGTAACTAATCCATTATACATTGAAGAATTTATTGCTAATGTTGACAAAAGTTTTTACACACAGTTGTCAGACCACCTTGAAGTACAAAAAGAAAAGTTTTCAACTAAACCAATTGAAATTTCTAGTACAGATGAAGAAGTAGCAGCAGGAGCGCCGACGACTTGGTCTTTGCCGATAGTCTTTGATCAATCAAATTTTTTCGCATAAGGATCTTGCCTCTTAGTGTAGACAAGATCCTAGAAGAATCAAAAAAACTAGAAAATTACCAAAAAGAATATAAAAACGAACTTATGAAGATTTGTTGGTATATGCGCGGCGGGATTACTCTTGAAGAAGCATATAACTTATCGTACGAAGAAAAAGAAATAATTGGTAATTTAATAAAGGAAAACTTAGAAACAACTAAGAAAAGCGGAATGCCTTTCTTTTAACTAAGTGATTTTGCTAGTTGTTGTTTCTGACTAGGACTTAATGCATCAATTTGTTTTTGTAGTTTTGCAGGTATCTCATCATCAGTTACATCAGCAGTTTGTTTTCCAGGTTCGAATGGTTTTCCTGTTTTAGGATCAAGCAGTTTAGCTCTTTTAATAATAAAATTTTGTTTTCCAGAGTTTATAATTACTACACTATCGTCGCCGTCTTTACTCTTTCCAACTACTGTAGCATTAATTAATTTTCCTGCTTTACTTTTAAATTGTACTGGCTGTTTTGCAGTAAATTTTACTTGCGGAGCAGCTTCAGGCTGTTGTTGTGGATCTGCGTTAGTATCTTTAGCAACAATACTTTGTCCTGACATTTTCTTTTGAATTTTTGCTGTAAATATCTTTTCAATACGTTTTGGATTTATAGGATCACTTGCTCCTATATCACTAGTATCGACATTTTTTGTTTTAAGAAATTGAATAACATCATCAGATGTTGCAGATTTCATTCGTTTACCCTGTGCTCCAAGATGTGCAGCTAGTTCTTTTGTAAGACGTGTAACATTATCACTTAAATCAGCAGCTCCAGCTTTTTCAGCTCGACGAATAGCTCTTCCTTTTTTAGTTAAAGGAATAAACTCATTTAAAGCTGATTCATCTAAGTCACAAATTCTCATTCTATGATATCTCCTGTAATATATTTATATGTTTCGTTGCACGAAACAAGTTTTCGCTAACGCTCAAACTATACACTTCGTTTGTAGATAGAAGTAATTAATAAGATACAAATGCATTATTACGAATGTAATAATGTTTAAGTTTCATGTAGATTGTTTCAGTCAGACGGAACCTGTTACGGTCCCATCTAATCTCAAAATGCGCTTCATGTGAGTCTGCACCAGCCGAGACATTGGAAGTAGGTAATTGTTTATACACAAAGTACAATGGGCTCTGACCTTTCCCAACCTACGTCGACATATGTAACATAAAGAATACATTAACTAGGTTAATGTTATCTA
>Ga0228633_1000440_pt1 | contig 11795 bp, 4 predicted proteins | sample 41DmetaG_FD_182703 | JGI IMG/M metagenome (GOLD analysis project Ga0228633, IMG submission 182703) | Seawater microbial communities from Monterey Bay, California, United States - 41D | ecosystem: Environmental > Aquatic > Marine > Coastal | place: USA: California | collected 2016-11-13
AATAATAATAATAATATTAATAATAATATTAAAATTTGCATAATTAGTAAACTATTTAAAATCAATAACAAATTTAAAAATCTTAAATTTAATAGCAACAAAATATTCCATATTAATTGCCATCATAAGCTTTAAAATAAATATAATAACCTATTATTTAATAACCTATTATCTAATAGCCTATAGTATAATCACCAATAGTTTAATCTCCTTTAGCATCTAAAAATTAATCAATCCATATATAAATTCCTTAATAAGTAAATTAACAGAAATCATCACTTAACAATTCTTTAAATTAATAGTCTCCAATTTAAAAAAATAAATTATCTCCAATTGCTAATAGTTCTTTTAATCAACTTTTAGTACCAACATATTAGTCAAATTAAAGTCTGTAATCTAAAGGTGTATCTATTTATGATTTTTAAAAAAATACTTAATAATATTAATCATAAAATGCTTTGTAATAGAGTTTATAATAAAATTAATTATAAAATTTATAATAAAACTTTTAATAATCAGATGTTTAATAATAAAATACTTAATAAAATACTTAATAAAATGCTTAATAAAATGTTTAATAAAATGTTTAATAAAATGTTTAATAGAATTAAAATTAATAATATCAATTATAAGATAAAAAATAAGCTCAATATTAGAATTTATAATAAAATAATTATCAAGATTAAAATCAATAATAAAATTATTATCAATAATAATAATAATAAAATCAATAATAATTATAATAATAATTATAATAATAAAATCAATAATTATAATAAAATCAATAATAATAATTATAATAAAATCAATAATAAAATCAATAATAAAATCAATAATAAAACCAATAATAAAACCAATAATAATAATATTAATAATAATATTAAAAATATGATAATTTATAATTTTTTTAGTAGAATTAGTTTTAGAATATTGAAGTAAAATATTATAATATAGGGTTATGACATGAAAAATGGTTTTAAAACTGAATTAGACTAAAATGAAATATTAGTTTAAAAAGCAAAAAAGTTATTAGAACAACAATAATAAAGTGATATAAATGAAATTCTTGATGGAGATTTAACATTTGCTTTTGAAAATGTGAATTAAGAAAAATAATATATATTTGATGAAATGATATAAAAATAAGAAAATACAAATTACAAGCCTTAATCAGTGATGAATATCGATGATATAATATAAAAATAAAATGAAATAGGTGACAGATTAGAAAAAATGAGATTTGATTAAAAATGATATTATAAATCAATAATTTGAATAATTATCAAATTTTCAAAAAAAAATATAAATTCACCGAATCATTTCTTCGACAAATTCTTGTAAAAGTTGTTAATAAATCAAATCTGTTATTTCTAATTAAACAACAGTTTCATCATCTTAATAGTCTAACCACGTTTCATTTTGTTCATATATCTAATAAAAATATATTAACATCATTTATAATAATTCTTTCTAATTTTTCATTGCATAATTAAGGTAAATAAATTGGATCAATTATTGGCGGAGCATAACTTCTTTATTCATTCAAAAAACCACAAAAATACCTTCTATTAATTTAAATTACGAAGAAGCTTCTAAAACTTTATGCTTTGCTTATTCAAAAACAATTTGTGAATTTTCTAATGTAATTTATTAAAATGTTAATTTTTTTTCATTTGTTTTCCATTATAAATTTTTTCCTCTTATATCAAATGGTCTAAAATATTCTAATGCCTCTCGTAAACTATCAAATATCAATTTATTATGATATCTATATAAAATATTAAAACGTGATAAATAAATGATTATCTTTTTATGCTTCTTATTAATAAAATATTTAATTTGATAAAATTTCAGTTTTATTTTATTCTTATTTATATTCTTCTTATTTAAATATTTTTAGTTTTTATAATTAATCGTGATCTTTTGGCTTATTAATTTCAATTAAAAAATCTTAGATATTATCCTATAATATTTTAGCGCATATTTCATTCAAAAAATTACTAATACTTTCAAACCCTGGATTTATTTAAACTATTTCTTAAATTACTATAAAATAAACCTTATTTATTTGAAGTGTTAAGCTCATTTAAAGCTTCTAAAATCAAATGTTGTATTAAATTATCTGAAACTATTTAGATGGATTCATAAGTCGCTATTTTTTTTTACCCTTAACTTAATAATTATAAATTTTTTCCATCAAATAAAAGTTTATTTTCAAAAATTACTTCTTCACAATTTAACTCATTATCAAAATAATCCTAATTATTATCAAGTTCTTAATTTAGAGAATTTTGAAACGCACATTAATCTTAATTTTCTATTAAAGATATCAATTTATTTGATGCAGAAAGTTATTATTATTCTTTTAATATGTTCACTTTTGTAATTAAACTTAAACTACGTTCTGTCTATAATAAATATAAATATACTTATTTATCCAATTATAATTAAGGAAATGATATAGATTTTGGTGTTTTTGATGGAGTTATTGTTGGAATCACCCATTTATCAATAAAATTCTTAGGTTTAAGCTTTACATTATCATTTTCTATTTCATTTTCTATTTCATTTTTATCTATCTATTCAACAAATATTTTTTTTTCGTCATTTTATTTAAAAAAATTATCTTTAAATTCACTAAATGTTTCTTTATCAAATAAATTGCTTCCTTTTTAAATCTTTTTTTATATTATATTAAACTTCTTCTTATAAATCAGATTTCAATGTCTTTATTCTATTATTAGGTGTATTTTAGCTTGATAATTAAGATTTTTATAACTATTTTACAATTAGTTCAGAAATTGGGATAACTCTTTAATTTTATATGTTAACCTTCCTTTTTAATTTGCATCTTAAATATATGAGGCATCATTTTCACTTTTTTTACTAGTATTTTTACTAATTTTTTATAAGCAATCATTATTCATATTTTCAACTTATATTTTAAGAACTGGCTTTTTCTTTATTTTTTTTCTATCATCAAAATCATATGTATTTATTTATTCATCTTCTTATTATATCTCATTTTATATCAATTACATCACTTAATTCTTTTCGAAATTTTATAGATTTTGAATTTAATCTTTTAAATTTTTCAACCTCTATAAATAATTTGCTTAAATTTCTTTAATTTACTTTAAATATATTTTAATACATATTTGCATTTTTTATGTAGTTAATTATTTAATTTTAAGAAACTTTTAGAAGATTTTTCTTTTTTTGGAGATTTTATTTATGATTTCTATATAATTTCGCTATTCTAAATATTCATCTATTAATTTAGCCATATTTCATAATATTTACTATTTTTAAAATAATTAATACTTAATTAATTTTCTTGTCTTGTAACCTCTCCATACTTTTTATATCAATATAGCCATTTATTGCAAAAAGACTAAATTTTAATCATTTTAACTATTTGATTTTTTTATAGGACTTTATTTATTACTAATTTGCTATTTTTTTTATATTACTTTTTAGAATACTTAATCAAATTTCCTATTTATAAATTTCAATACACTTGGAAGCATGTTAAAATAAAATAGATTTTTAATATTTAAATAAAAATATAGACAAAATCAAAGAGATAAAGAATATTCTCTTTGATTTTGTCTATATTTTTATTTAAATATTAAAAATCTATTTTATTTTAACATGCTTCCAAGTATACTGTATATTACTTTTAAAGATCAAATTAATCTTTAGGTGATTATTGGATTTCATGTTTTTTTTTTAATTTTGAATCATCTTTAGATTTAGCAATTTTTTAATTTTTTTTCTTCTATTTTATATTGATAATTTTTTATATTATTTCAGATCTAGTAGAATCAAATTTCTAATTATGCTTATTTTATAAGATTTTGGGACTTTTAATTTTACTTTCTAATAAATTTGATTTTTTGATTTATGATTGATTTTTATTGCTTAGTAATAACATACTATCTTTTAATTTTTATAAAGTTTATTCATTTAATTCAATAATATTAGATTTTTAAATCTTATCCTTTAATCTATTACTTTAATGAACAGAATTGCTTTATCTTTTTTATTTCTATTTTTTTTCAAGTGATTTATCATCTTTTTTTTAATCAATTTATTTAACAGGTGATTTGATTTTATTTATTTATTGATTTTTTTTTTAAATCTTTTTAATTTTCTATTAATTTGCTTATTTTAAATTCTATGATTAATTAGTGTTTTTTTTATTCAAAATTTTTAAATTATGAATATCTTTTGTTAATTATTATAGTTTATTTTTTAATTTATTGTCCATATCAGGTGATTTTTTGATTTTAGACATAATTTTAGATTTTTTATTTTAAGGAGTGATTAGTTATTCTTAACTTTTAATCTAATATTATTAAGGATCTTTATTGAAATTTGTTAATGTTGTTGATTCTTTTAATGATTATTTATAGGAAATCTCTTTAAGGTTATTTTTAACAGAATTTGAGTATGATCCGAAATTTCCTAATAATAATTCATAAATAACCAATTTTTTTTAAGTTATTTTAAAGTTTAGATAAATTAATTTCAGAAATCAATTTTTGTCCGTTAACTTATTAAATGACTTAATTATTAGATTACATTAATTAATTTCTTATTTATAATTTAAACTTTTAATCATTAAATTAATTTTATGATATATTATAATTAAAATGCAAATTGGCGATTAAGATTTCGATCCTGTTACGTATATAAATTAAAAATTCCCAGATGAAGACTCATTAGTTAATCTAGATTAAGAAATTTTATTACTTAAAAATCAATTATAAGTAATTGACTAGGAATTATAAATAGATATTTATTAACATAGTTTAAGTACTATTGAAGTTAAAAATGAAATGAGAAAATCGTAAGATTTAACAGAGGATATTGTTAAAGAAATCATGGATATCAAATAAAAAAGCGAATAAAGTGAAAAATTAGTAATGGAAATGTGTCTCGATATAAAAGTAATTTATATAAATTATTGAATTTAGATATTGCTAAAAAAAATATCACTTTTTCTATTAATGCACATAAAAAATATGCAATGATGTTGACGTGTTTAGAAAAACTAGAAGAATGTTGTTTAAATATGAAATATGCTGAAGTAGCGAATTTGATAAATGCTTTTGAAGTTTTGGCTAATTTTTTTAAATAATTCAATAATATAGAATAAATATCCAAAGTTTATAAAGATAGGGATCTTATATTGTAAGAATTGAAAAAATAAGTATAAAAATATATTTAATATAGATAATATAAGATTTTGAGTCATTTAGAAGAGATACAGGAATGGTTACAACTGAAATTATAGTAGATGCATATAAAGCAGTAGAAGAAATTGGATTAGATTTTAGAAATATTTTGGTTCAAAATATAAGTTAAGTACTATTAATATGATTTTTTTTTAAAAAAATAGAAAATAGTTTAGCCTTACTTAGATCTATTCGAATAACCAATAAACGCAACATTAGAGAATACAGAACGTAGGTTTGGATGGCTATGGAGACATCTAAAGGAATATGATATTAAATTTTAATCAGTAATGCCAGAATATTGGGGAGTATAAGTTTTCATAATTAATGAATTTTGTTCCATAACTAGATTATAATTATCAAATATTTTACAAGATTAAAAATATGATCTACCAGTCTTAATGAATGCATTAAAATAAACCATAGCTTTTGAATTAAAAGTTACTGAAAATTTATAAAAATAATATGGTTAATACATAGAAAAAGAAAATAGAGGAGTTTTTGAAATATCATCATTTCCAAAATTCAAAGGATGTATTAGTAGTAGTTTTGAATTATATTTAAAACCTTATGTAGATAGTGAAGAAGATGAATTAAAAAAAAACAGTAATTAATTCTTTATAATAAGATTAATTAGATTTAAAAAGTTAAATAAAAGGTATAACATATATATTTTAGTGTTTAACTCATCTTTGGTATTGTTTAATGCAATAAAATAAACTATTAAGAGAGCATCGTAATATTCAAAGTCAAATACTTTATTATAAGTGTTTTAAAGAATAAAAAGAGTACTTAAACACTATTTTGATGATCTTTCATTCAAAATTACAAATAAATTAAAAGATGAAACATAATATTTATAAACTATTTGTTTTATTATTAATACAACTGAATATTGTAAAGACACATTAGGTAATTAAATTAGTAAAAAAGATGGTTTGGTTAATTCAGTTAAATAAAATTTTGAGAATTAAACATTATCAGAATAAGTTTGTTTAAATAACGAAGAAGAGCATTTAAATTAAATATTAAATAAAGGAATTGAATAATTTATCTAAATTTTTGATTAAAGATTAGATGTTGATTTTTTAGAAATACAAAAATAGAATTTTGGAAATGAAGGAGATTAAAGCAATTATATAATAAATGTGAAAAAAATGTTAACTTAAAATCTATCAATTATAAAATAAATAATAACTGATGTTTTTTATGTATTTTTGATAAATAGAATAGTTTAATTAATCAATTATAAATTTACAAATAGCATTTATAAGTTATTTTATATATAATAAGATGTAAAAAAGTATCATAAAGTGGCATTTAATAATTAAGATTAGATTTACATGAAATTTAAATACATTTAATAAGTTTAACTGAAGGATAGAATAATTATGTTGCTAAAACACTGTAAAAATCAGAAAATCTTTTAAAATTGTTGGAAATGCCAATTGATAAATTTTAAGAAACTTTTAGATAATTTTTTGAAGATGCAACTAATAATGATTTTGAAAAAATAATTCAATTGAAGTAAATTAAAAAAAGTGATGTTCCATTATTGGCTAAAATTTTTAGTAAATGATATTGATATATAAATTAAAATTTAAAACTATTATTTTTGTAATATGGATTAAAAGTGTCTAAATTGTTCAAAATTCTCAGATTAATAGATAATGCTTTAATGCTATCATAATTTTTGCATTTCATGTCTTTCAATAATGTATAAACGTTAAGAAAACATATAATAAAATTAATTATCATGCGATATATGTAGATTTAAAACAGATTTAGATATTGAAAGTTAAGAAGCTTTGAAAGAGGTATTTGATTTAAAAAAAGGTTGAAAAAATTGTTTAATAATAATATAATGCTGATTTTGAGTAATAAAAATAATAGAATTAAAATTAATCTGGAAAAAAAGAAAATATGACACAATGTTTAAGAGATTTTTAAATATAAAGCATAAAAAAAAATAATTAATCAGATTTTAAAAAGAAATTGTTTTTTCCAGATAAAGATTCTAGTTAAGATATATGGTGCAATACATGCAAAATTGTAATTACTGATGATTTTAATCATAAAAATCATATTTTGTAAAATTTAGAACAGGGTAAATGATATTAATTTTATTAATAATATTATAAGCTTATGAAATTAAAAAAAAAAGACTTAAAAATTTTTTATAATAAGCCCAAGATTTAAAATTAGATAATTAAAAATATAATAGAAATACCATTTATCAAAAAATCATCAACAAACAAAAAGAATTTTAAATTTAAATTAAATCATTATAGAATAGTTTTGATTAAAAAGTTGTTTTTTTTTAATAAGATTAAAACTATATATTAAGATATCATGCAATATTTTGATGACGTATAAAAATAATGCAATCAATATGATTAAAAACTAAAAAATTGCTTAAATAATTGTAAAAATGCATAAAATATACTCAAAAATGACAATATTTATAAAATTTTAGAGTTTAAAAATGAAATTTTACCCAAATTTTATTTTAATGAAGAAAAATTTAATATCATTGATAAGCAAATAAATTAAATATAAAATATTAAATAATTTTTAAATAATTAGCTAATTAATATTGCAAATTTTATATAAATAGAAAATTAAATTGATGATAAAAATTCACAAAATTTACAAAGTTTATAAAATTCACAAAATTAACAAAGTTTATAAAATTTATAAAATTTACAAAATTTACAAAATTTAGATTAAGAATATAAGAATAATAATAAAAATAATAAATAAAGCTATGAATAAAAAGAGAATTCATATAATTAAATAAATTTTAAATAAAAGTTCTATTTGATTAGAGATAAATCACCTAGAATAAATAAAGATGAATAAATAAAGTATATTTTATTTAATTTATTATATAACCACTAGAATCTAATAAATTTAAAGATCTATTAAAAAAATATCGTTGTAAAAGCTATCAAGATAATCAAATTGATAATGTTTTATATGATCATAAATTGTTTTTTAATAAGTCTAAAATTTATAATTAATATTAGTCTCCTTATCAATTAAAAATTAATAAATTTAGAAGTATATTTTGAATTATTTATAAATAATATTTAATTATGTTTAATAAAAATGGAAAGAAATTTCTAAGAAAGAAATCAGATTTACTTCATGACTATGTAATAGGCATAACACTTTTAACTACACTTGGATTAATTCTTTAAAGATATAATAAAAAGATTAACCCACCTGATATTGATTAAATGGTTCCATGTTATTTTATTTGATTTTTAGAAAGCTAAGTAGGTTTAACAGATTATGTTACTATTAATACAATTAGATACTATAGAGTAAATTATCATTATTATAGATTTTTAAGGAATATTATTATTCTAAAGAAAAGAATGAATGATAATATTTATTATTTGATTTATTATATTACAAGATTTTTATAAAGAATTATTAGAATAAATTATTCTAATTAATTTAAATTTTTAGATAAATTTAAGTATAAATTTTAAAAATAACATAATATATTCATAAGAAGTATAAATAATGGATTAACAATAAAATGTAACAATATCATCTAATTTTTAGGCTAACCATAATGTATAATTTGGTATTTAAAATAAATAAAAATAAATTAAATAAGATTAATCTAATTTTAATAAATTATTCAATAAATATCAACTGAAAAATTAAGACTCAGATATTATTCAATAAAAAGATAAAAATAATGATTAAAAAAATCAAATTATTTCGGAAAATTAAATTATATAAGATGAGATAACATAAAATCAAAATTATCATGAATAATTATAAACCTATAAAAATAAACAAAATGATAAATTTGTCTAAGAATAATAGAGTATTAAATATTTTAAAAAGTAAAAAAGAAAAAATAAGATTCTTTTGTAATTTACCTAAACTAATAAAAATAACCTTAAAAATCCGCATAAAATTATGAGTATGGTGATGCAAATTATTGGACATATACTAAATTTTCATGGTAATTAGATATAGAAATTGCAAAAAACGAGGTAAATTTTTAAAAATTAGGTTTTCAATATACAATAATTCAGACAAAATTAGCTAGCTGTAATAAATGCAACAAAAGCTAAAAAAGATTTATTTGTTTGTATGCCTACTGGGTAATTTAAATGTATTAAAAAGTGGAGGAAAATCAATTTTATTTTAAATTCCTGCAATTACTGATCCTGGTATTACAATAGTTATAATGCCCTTAATATCTTTAATTCACGATTAAGTAATAATATATTTAAAATAGGTGTCATTTTTAACAAATTATTAAATTGAGGCATATCAATTAACAAGTTAGATTAAACCATAAGATTAAAAAATAATATTTTAAAAATGTTTATAAGAAAATAACTTTCCTAAATTATTATTCATTACACCAGAAAAAGTAGCATAAAGTGATAATTTTATGATTTTTTTATAATAATTAAACTAAATATAGAGATTAGATAGGTAATAGAATAGTATAAATAGATTCGTTATAGATGAAGCTCATTGTGTCTCATAATGGGGAAGAGATTTTAGACCTGATTATTCTAAACTAGGAATTTTAAAAAGAAACTATCCTAATATTCCTTTATTAGCATTAACTGCAACTGCGACCGATAAAGCAATATATTATATAATATAAGGTTAAAATTGATATTGTAAATATATTATAGATGAAAAATTGTTAATATTTTTAATGTTCATTTAATAGAACAAATCTGATTTATGATATAAGAGAAAAAGGAACGTAAAAATAATGTATAGATGATATAGCTTAAATGATAAAATCTTTATATCATAAAAAATGTGGTATTCATTAGAATTTATAAAGGAATAATATATGCTTGTACAAAAAAAGAATGTGAATAAGTTTCATAAAAATTGAATTAAGCTTATAATTTGAATACTAATTTTTATCATGGAACATTGCCTGATAAGATAAAAACTAAAGTCTAAAATGAATGGATGTGTGGTGATATTGATGTTATTGGTATAATCTAGTTTATAAAAAGTTGCTACTATTGCTTTTGGAATGGGAATAAATAAACCAGATGTTAGATTTGTTATTCATTATAGTTTACCAAAATCTATAGAGAATTATTATTAAGAAACTGGCAGAGCAGGTAGAGATGGGAAATTATCTCATTGTATAGTTTATTATAAATTTGGAGATAGATGTATTTAATAATTATCCTAATCAAATTAAAAATATTACAAATATAATAAATATATTATGGTTCAATTGTATAATTCAACTAAGATAAATCATAATATATTATTTATCTATTCATTATTTATTTGATTAGGATAGAGGTTATAAATAAGTAATGCAATATTTTTTTGATAGCTAGTTAAAATAAAAATCAAATAATACAAGTTTATAGCTTTTAAAAATGTTGCAATTTTTTGAAGATAAAATCTAATGTCGGAGAGTATATATTCTTGATTATCTCGGTGAAAAATTTGATGCAAAGTTTTGCAATTCTATGTGTGATAATTGCAGGTTTCAATATAGTTATAATGAAAAAGATTTATTTTGTCATATAGAATCTATTGTTTAAATTGTAAAATCTAAAAAAAAACTAACGTTTAATCAATTATGTGATAATTTACACGGAAAATCATTCAAAACTAAAAAAAATACCAAAATTAATACACAAAAAGGATTATTAAAAAGTTGGAAAAAAGATAGTATTGAAAAATTCGTAAAATAAATTATATTCAATGGTATATTAATCGAAAAATTATACACTAAAAAAAAAAAAAAATTTCTTATCTTTATTTGATAGTAGAATACAAAATATTAAATTATTTTTAATAATAAAAAAAATTCATATTTTAAGAAATAAAATAAAAAATCGAAAAAGAATAAAATCAAAAAATAATTAAAAAAGAAACGAAAAATGTATTTAATATTAAAAAAAGTTAAATTTTTAAGATTATCTTGCAAAATCAAAAAAACTTTAATAAAACGTTTCTGAATAGAAATAGCTAAAGAAATTTGATAATGAATACGGCTATTGTGATTAAGACTCTTATGAGGAAATTTTTGAAAGACTTAAACTTAAAAGAAATGTATTATACAAAAAAGAGATAAAATTACAAAATAATGAAATAAACATAGAAACATTTTTATCTACAATTATATTATAAGAATTATGCAAAAAATTACCTTTAGACATGAATCAACTTAATACATGTTATTTTTATTTATTTTAGTAAAAATTGGAAATATTTCGAAATTACAAATTTAGAAATTTGGATCGGAATTATTAAATGAAATTAATTTTTTCTATAATAATTAAAATATAAAAAAAGAAGAATTTGAGTTGCCTTAAATTAATCAAAAAGAAGATGAGATTTTTGAGTTTTAAAAATTCAAAAAAAATGATGTATAATTTATTTTACAACTAAGGTAAGCTTAAATGTAGTAGATAATTTATTAGATGAACATGATTTATTTAATGACTAACTTGATGTTAATTATGAGGATTTTCAATTTGATGATGATGATGATGATGATGATGATTATGAATTCAATAATGC
>Ga0228633_1000444_pt1 | contig 11670 bp, 5 predicted proteins | sample 41DmetaG_FD_182703 | JGI IMG/M metagenome (GOLD analysis project Ga0228633, IMG submission 182703) | Seawater microbial communities from Monterey Bay, California, United States - 41D | ecosystem: Environmental > Aquatic > Marine > Coastal | place: USA: California | collected 2016-11-13
TCATAAGATCTTATGGATCTCCCTCTTTTGTAAATATTTTGTCAATAAAATTCATATTTAAATGAATCCATATATATCCTTGTAAATCATTAAAAATTTTATAATATAAGATCTTAAATAATCTTAGACTTTAAATTAATAATTAAATCTTAATGTAGAACGTATTTAGTTTCTTTTTTATATGTTCTTTGTTGTTAATTTCGACAATATAAAAAAAATATGGAAAATATAATATATAAGCTTAATAAAAATTAGAAGTATTAAATTCAATGAGATTCTTAGAATAAACTTAAAATAAGGATTAATGTTAAATTATAAAATATTTTAGCTTCGAAATCAGTATAAAAAGAAATTATTGAAAAAGAAAAACTGAAAACTGTATTAATAGTATATATAATAGCCAACTTCAAGTTAACAAAATATTCAATAAATGTTGAAATAATAAGGAATAGATGCTATTGATTTGAGGTAATCTTAAGATCCTTTTGAAAATCATTTGTTTTAGACTGGAACCCCAAAGATTACTAATTTTGAGCATTAATACATTAGTAACGTGTACTTATTTATATATAAGTCCTGATGATGAAAAGTTGAAATTAAAAAAAAGGTAAGAAGATAAAGAAAGTATGTAAATTCCTTCTTATTCTATGAAATTTTTCAGTTGATTTTAATAATTCATAAAATTATAATTTAAATAATTATTCTTATATAAAATGGAATAGCATTTCGATGAGACGCCTATAGGTGGCGGTGATAAATAATTTGAAATTATGAATGAGGGTAGTTTAGAAAATTTTGATTATTCATTAATATCTTTGGATGAACGAGTATTTAAATTATTTATTAGATAAAAGATAAAAATTTTAAGCTAAGATCATCTGCATTTGAAGATTTGATAGTGAAATTATAAAAAGATGAAGAAATAAATTTGAAAGATTTTAAAAATTACATAATTGATACGAATCCATAAAGTCAAGATAAAGCATTATAATATTTGAAATTATATTTAAGTAAAAAGTAGGTACTAGATGGTATAATATAAATATTAAGAATATGAAAAAGTGCTAAAAAATTTATTAGAAAAAACATTGTATTCAAATAAATAAAACATAAAACAACTTTGTTTTGATTGTATAATTGAAATTTTTTAAACTTAAGATGTAAATAGTTTTAATTAAATTATTTTGGAAACTTTAAACAATAAAAGTTATAAAGTAATATTAAATAATTTAGACAATATGTTCAGGATTATAAACAATCATAAAATTATTACAATATTTTGGTCCAGAAAAATTAAATTATTAATTTTTTTTAAATATTATATAAAAATTAATTTTAAATTAAACCAATGTTTAAGTAAAAACTGATTGTATGAATTTTTATAAAGAGTTATCAAATTGGCTTAAAAATGTATATATTAAATATTAAAGGGAACAAAAGAAATAATATCAAAATTGAAAAAATAATAAATAGATGAAATTGAGAAGCATATATAAGAAAATATGGATTAAAAACCTGTACCTATGATATAAGATGGAAATAATGATTATTAAGAATTTTAAGCAAATTTAAAGAAAAAAGCTTAAAAAAGTTTATTTACTGAATAATGGGTCTAAAATATTAACGAAGTATAATGTAATATATAAGACAAAAAAATGGTAAGAAAGGAAATAATTATTGATAGATTTTTAATAATTAGTTTAAGAATAAGATTTTAAATTAGAAAATTAAAGTTAATAAGATTGTATAATACAATTATTAAAAAAGTAATTAGCAGATTCAAATATTAACATCGTTATTTAATGTATTAAAATAGTATCGTAATTATGTTAATAATTAAAAAAAGAATTCAATATAAAAATCATTATAAAGTATACTATTATAATTTAAGATTAATACTAGATAAATTAAAAGACAAAAAAACATTAATGGTTGAAGAAATATAAAATTTCTTAGATAAAGTATAGTTTAGTTTAGAAATATAAGAATTAATTGAAATTATTACTGATTATTTATCTTAAAAAAATAAGAATCCTGATTCAAAATAATAAATTTTAATATTCTTATTTAACTTTGTTAAAAGTAAAGAATAAAATGATCAAAATATTATTAAACCTATTAAAAAAATCGTTCCTGATCTTATCAAATGTTTAGATGATAGCTGTGATCAAGTTAGATAGAAATGTTCAAATATTATTGCTCTGTTAATTGCTAATTTTGATAATTTTGATAAATTATTTTCTGATATTGATTCAATTAAATTATAAAAAATATAAGAATTATCATAAACATTAAATTTATCCAAAAATTTTAAAGAAACTATCGATTAGAAACAATAAAATCAATAAAATCAATAAAATCAATAAAATCAATAAAATCAATAAAAATAATCATCATTAAATAGTGCTTAAAAAAAACAACCTTAATAAGAAATTACTACAGAATAATAAGAAGATTTAGAATAAATAATAAATAAAATACCAGAATTTTAAGATTTAATTTAGGCATTTAATTAATCATAATGGAAGCCTAAAAAAGAGAGTCTTGAAGAATTAAAAGAAAACTAATTATAAATAGTTCAAATGAATTTTGAATCTTTTATATAATTTATAAAAATAAATACAAAAGTATTCAAAGAATCAAATTTAACAATAAATAAAGCATTATTTGATATAATAATCAGTTCAATATAAGATAAATTAATAAATAATAGAATATTTATATAATTATCATATTTGATAATAGAGAAAATATCAGAAGCAAAATTTAATAATTCTTGCTGGGAAATAATATAAATATCCTGTTAGACAGTATCACCTAATTTAATATCAAATCAATTAAGTTAGTTGGCTTTAGACTAAAAAAGAAATAGTTCTCCAAAGACATTATAAGAAATGTGTCTTATTTTTAATAAATTGATATAAGGAGTTTCATTTAAATAGTTAAATTAAACTAGTACTATAAATTTTTGTAAATATTGTATATAATAATAAAATGGTTAATTAAGAAATTCAGCAATGATATTAATAAAATCTATATACTAGCAATTTGGAGAGAAACTTAATAAATAGATTTAAGATATATAACCTTAATTTTTAAAAACAATTTAATCTGAATTATAAAATGTTGAAATAATCAAAGAAAGTGATATAAAATGTTCAATTAATGTGGTAGCTTATGAGGTAGAAAAATAAAATGATGCACCTAGAGCTGATATCAGCTAAGATGTGAATAAACTTATAAAGAAATTAGCAAGTCCAGAATGGAAAGAAAGAAAAGAATGTTTTGACTCTTTAGAGGCCATATTAAAAAAGAATTAGTATAGAATAAGTATTAATGGTTTAACAGATTTTATAGGTAGTTTAAAATAAAAGTATTTAATAAATAAATTAGATTATTAGATCCGAATAAAACAATATTAAAGAGTTGTTTGTAATTTGTAGGTAATTTTGCAGAGTCTGTTGGTAAAGAAATAAAGTAAGTTAGGTTAATTATATAATATTATAGTAAATAACTATTATTAATAATAATTACAAATTTATCAGATAAAATGGCAAATATCAAATAAGAGGTATTAATTTGTTTAGATAAATTTTCATAAATTTTAAGTCCTGAATATGTTATTAATACTTTAGTAGCATGTTTAAATAGTGAATCTGTTGAACTAAAAATTCAATATTCTAAATGGCTTATTAAAAATGAAGATGCACTTTATAAATGCGATTTCAAAGCTCTTATTTCTCCTTTTATCAACTGTTTTTTAAGCAAAAATAAAGATTTAAGAATTCTTGCTGAACATATTTTAATAATTGGAGTCAAAATCTTAGATTTTGATGTCTTTTAGCCATTTATCAAAGATATTAAACCTGCTTTTAGGAACCAAGTTAGAGAATTTTTTGAAAAAATTGATAAAGATAACAAATAAGAATAGTTTGCTAAAACACAAATATTTAAAAATAATCAAATTTTATAAGATGTTAAACCTGATCATTCTGAATTATCTTAAAAAATAACTTCAAACTAAAAAATATAAAGTTATTAAGAAGAAATATTTTAAAATACCAATGATAATTAACAATAATAACAATAATAATAATAATAATAATAATAATAATAATAATAATAATAATAATAAAAATAATAATAATAATAATAATAATAATAATAATAATAATAATAATAACAATAATAATAATAATAATAATAATAATAATAATAATAATAATAAATAAAGTAACATTAATAATAATAAAAAAATGATAATTAATTAAGAATAGATTTAGTTTAAATGAATTTAAATTTAGATTAAATGAATGAGAATAAAAGTGTATTAATAGACAATAATTAATTAAACAATATAAAGTATACAATCCATTCACAAGATGTTTTAAAATAAAAAAGAGTAATATAATATAAATAAAAAAGGTATAAAGATAATAAAGAGATTAATGGCCAGTAAATGATTTATTAGATAAATAAGTAGATAATTTGTTAATTTTGATGAAAGAATTATTTAATCCATTATACTTTGATAAGTTAAGTTCATATAATTATAAATTATATTTGAAAGGATTAGAAATTTTGACTAATAATTTAGATTAAAATATTTGCTATAACTCAGATTTATTATATCAATGGTGTTTTTTCCGCTTATGGGGTTGTAGTAATAATTAAATCTAAATCGATATACTTATATTTACTAATAATCTACTAGATAAATAAAATAAATACTAAATTCAAATTGAAAATTAAGATTCCAAAATTATTTAAGAATCTTTATTCTTAATTTTGGAAGATGTACATAATTTACAAAAATTTGATAATTTAATCTTGTAAATTTTTTATAAAATCACTAATTAATCTAATTTATTGGATATTTTGATTGATAAAATTGTTTAAACAAAATTATAAAATTATGTTTTATTATTTATCAAAATTTTAAATACCACATAAGATTAGATTAAAGAAATATATTTTACTAAAATTATGAAAATTAAAGAATTTCAATAAAATAAAGTATTATTAAATTTATTAAAATAAATTTAATAATTTAATAAATTATATTTATTATATTTATTAAAAGGAAAATTATGACAAAATTTAAAAATTATATTAACAATTAATAAAAGAAAATTAAGAAAATTAAGAAAAAGAAGATAAAGAATAAGAGGAGATGTTAAAATAGAGATATGATTAATAAAAACAATTAGAATAAATATAGTAATATTAGATTTAACAATTGCAATAATAGTAGTAATAATAATAATAAAAATTAAAAGAAGAATAAGAATTATTAGAAAAGTAAAAAGAATAATAATAATAATCATAATTACAATAATAGTAATATCAATAATAATTGAAATCATAGTAAAAAATATAATAAGAATAATAAAAATATTAAGAGATATGTGAATAATAGTAAATAGAATAATAGAATTAATAATAATAGATAAAATATGACGAATAAAAATAAGATGTATAATCTCCAAAAAAAGTAATAACTCAATTTCAAAATCAATAGCCAAAAAATTCATTTATGAATAATTTTTTACAATAATAAAGAAGACATTATTAACACAATGATTAGAAAAAAGAATTTAACATAATAGAAGAAATATAGCCAATTTTATCAGAAAACGAAGACATATAAAAAGAAACAATAATATTATTTCGTCAATATTTATAAAAATACTAAGATGAAATATTGGAAAATTCAAGTGAAATAATAAATATAATATAAAAATACATAAAATAGTATTATGTAAATTAATAAAATCCAGAAGAATATAGTTAAGTTTTAGATATTTTTCAATAAATAATAAGTTTAAAGCCCAAAGATATGAATTTTGAGACTTTAAAGACTATATTTTAAGAAATTATAATAAGATTGATATAAGAAGATAAAACAAGAGATTAAATACATATTAATTGTAATATTTATATTTTATATAGTAACTAAATAGCTAAATAAATTATTATTAAGCTTATTAGAGAAAACAGAAATAAATTAAGTTTATAAAATTTTATTTGATTTACTTATTTTTTACAATAAAAAGTAAAAAATATAAGAAATATCAACTTTAATAATAAGATGTATATTAAATTCTTTATAAAATATAAAATCATACATATAAAATTTAAACATTGTGTAAATATTACTTAAATTCAATGAATATATAAGTTAAGGTTATAAATAAGGTATTTAATCATAATATTATAGATGATGATGGCATTAAAATTATAAAAACTGTTGTTCATCATTTAACTACTAATATTGGTGAAAATATATGGACTTAATATAATTTATTATAAAGTTATAATATTAAAGATTTTTATATCAAAAATATGATATAATAAAGTTTAAGCACTATTTTAAATGCATAATAACTCTATTTTTAAAGACCTAATCTTAACAAAAAAAATAGCATCAAAAGTTTTTAAAACAGCAATAATAATAGTTAAAATAGTAGTGCATAAAAATTTGAACCTGTGCATAATTCATTTCAAAAAATATAAAACGATAAATAAGATTAAATTTACTAATCACCAATTGTAAATTATCAACAAAATTAATCACAAAATTAATAATAAAATTAATCACAAAATTAATTACAAAATTAATAATAAAATAATGATAATGATGAATAAATAGATATAGTTGTAGAAGAAATACAAAGAGGAAATAATTAAGAAGAAAATTATATATAATTAGAGAAATTATTAGGAGAAAGTATTATATTTATAAAAAGATTATGATTTATAGGAGCTTTTTAAAGACAGTAGTAAAGGATTTATCGATCTGGTTTAAAATAAAATATAAGGATTACGTAAAAATCGATTGAATTTGGCTCATTTAAAATAAGCTAGAATATCAAAAGTAAATATAAATAAAAGATAGTTGTTGACGCCAACTTAAGAATAAGATATGAGCATGAGTGGATAACGTTAAAAATTGAATATGGGAAAAATTTTAGAAAAGAACAATGTTTAAATATCATAAGAATTTATCTAATATCCTAAAGAACATCATGCTGAAAGTCTTCTTAACAAAATGAAAAACATTAAATAATAATACCAAGACTATAATTGATTTTATATTTGTATTTTTAATGAATAAGTTTTATAGTTTAAATAATTCTAAACATTTTATTAATGTATAAAAAAACCTTATATTGATATTTATTTTTAATGTCATTTGTAAAGACGATCTTTGTTTTTAATACTTTTTTTTTATGTAGCATCAATCAAAATAATTGTTTTACATCTTTTAATCAAATTCATTCTTTTGGTCTTACATGTTGTGCATTCCAATCTTTTAATTCTTTTATATATACCTTAGAGCAATTTTTTTTGTAGTTTTTGCTTTTTTATGGAAAATAGGTTTAGTTTATCCTCCAAATCCAGATTATTTCATGTCATATCTTCTTCTTCCTAATGATAAAAATATAAATACCTTAACAAAATGCAGATTCTTTTCCTTTCTTGTATTAAGCAACTTTATGCATTGTGTGTTTTTTACATTTTTTACAGAGTGTCTTTCTTGTTTTTAAGATTGAAACCTAATTATTACAAAAATTACCATTGAATCTTAATTCTTTAAATTAATTTACTTTATTTCAATAAAATTATTTAAATAATAGATATAAAATAATATATTCATAATATATATTGCATCTTTTCAATCGAAAAAGTGTATGTTAATACCCATAAAACCTTTTATATACATTATAAACCATAAATAGAGCAAAAGACACCATAAATCCTTCTTAATATATTTCATGTAATTCCATACGATTTTCGCTTTTCAAAAAATTTATCACATAAAAATATGTTATTCCTGTTTGTATAAGACCAAATCTATTTAAATATTTATTTAAAAATTAATAAAACACCCTACTATAGCAAAAATACCATAAAATTATTATAATCCAAATGTAATTCCTACTATTAATGCTATGATTTGTTTAAACCAATATAATATTTCACATAATTCATCCTTTAAATAATTTTAGTAACTTTTTCTGGATCACTTCCTTTTTTAAAAGCATTTTTAATTTTATTTTAATCACTTGTAGCACTCATAAAATCAATTTATAATTTATATTTGGAATATTTTATAATATATTTTTTTATAAAAATTGTTTTAAATTTTAAAAAATTGATAACTTATTGAAATTTTTACAACATAAAAATTATTTTATTATAAAAATATGGAATTTGTACTTTTAAAAAGATTTACTGATAAAAAATTATAAAATAAAAAGAAAAATATAGGAACTTCTATAAATTGTAGTATTTCTAGCTTTAATTTTTGTCAAAATGAACAATTAATTACATTAGGATTAAGTAATGGAGAAATTATGCAATTTATGTAAAAAAGGTTTGAAAAAAAAGTACAATATTTAAAATTATTTAATAATTAAAAAAGAATCTTTTAGTCTGTGAAGAGCATGAAAAAGAGACATTTCCATTAAAAAATGGACATAAAGGAGAAGTTAAATGTATTTTGAAATAAATAATATTTGATTAATGGTATATAATATCAGGTAAATATAAAATAAATAAAAGGGAGTTCAGATAGAACTATAAAAATATGGGATAATTCAAAAAAAAAAGAAACAATAGTAATATAAACTTTAGTTGGTCATGGGGGTATAATAATATATATATTTAATATATTTAATATAGCAACTGTTTTGGATGTTAGATATAATTAATTACTTGGTTCATTATTTTCGTGCTCATATGACAGAACTTTTAGGGTGTGGAAATAAGATGAGGGTCGTTAATTTTGTCATTATCCCTATTTTATTTGTTATTAAGTGATAACAGAATTTTATCCGATAAAAAAAAAATTGGAAAAAAGCGTATTTATGAATGCATTAGCTGTTAAAGTGAAATTTTGATAAATTTTAAGTAAATAGATTAACATAGTATTACTATATTTGGAGGAGATAGTGGAGGAAATGTCCATATTTTTAAACCTGATTAGATTAATTAATATAATAATTAATTAGTTTTAGAAAAATCAAATAATGTAATATAAATATATATAGGAATTTCATAGATTAACAATAATTCAAATACTTTGTTTGTTAAAATAGAATTTTATATATACAATATCATTTGACTAGAAAATACAAGGATTTGAAGAAAATACAGGAAAACGAGTTTTACAAGCAAAATCATTATATTAAATAGTACAAAAATCCACACAAATGTTTATTTACTAGCATATGTTATAACTAAACTATGTAAGAATTAATTGCATCCGATGAACAAGGAAGAATTTATGTTATTAATAATTTAACAGATAAAGTATAATTTTCAAATTTTAAGAGCGTAGATGAATATGAACTATATAAAAATAAAATCTTATAAATTTAATTATTAGAATCATTAAGCTGCTTGGTTGTCATCACAGAATAATTTGTTGATAATCAACTTATTAAAAGAGGTCTATATTTTTAAATATTTAATATATTCAAATATAATATAGGTGTTAAAAAGTTGTAATCTTCAAATTTACATAAAGGCCCTATTATAGCAGCATTAACAATAGATCCTTAAAAAATCTTAAAATAAGTTACATAAGATCCAGAAAGGTATTAAATGAATACAATAGAATCGTGACAGCAGGATAAGACAATTCAATTCGTGTTTGGGATGCAAAAGACATGGGATTGATAAATGTTTTAAACAACCATTAAGGTATAGAAATAAGTTGTATGGTCTATTGTGAATATTCGAATGTGATAGTAACAGGTCATGTAAATAGTTAACTTATAATGTGGAACATAGATTCAAATCATTACATTGTTTTTGATTAAAAGTTTATAATTTAAAATTATAGAAAACTTTAATTAAGGCATAATGATGTTATAAGTTGTATTTGTCCTGCTGTTATAACCAAAACACAAGGAGAAGTTTTAGAAACTAGAGAATTTTTCTTTACTGCAAGTTATGATGGTGTAATATGTTTTTGGGAAATTTCTGAAAGACGATAAAATCATGATGCACAAGTATATATTAATATTTTAAGAATGCATTATTATCTCCTTAAGTAAGAAATTCTTTTTGTCTTTGCGAGGGGAAACCAATAGAATGCATAGTTTATAATAGTAAAAAAGAATTATTAGCGGTATGTGGGTGTTTTAATGAAATTTATTTACTTGATGTGAATGATGTAACTAATTTTGAACCTTAACATGTATTAAGAGGTACAATTATGAATAAAAGGTCATACTGATATAGTTACTAGGATTGTTTTTGATTAAAATATGCTTATATCTGCCAGTGATGATCTATCCATTATAGTTTGGGTAATTTATTATTTACTATAAATCTACTATATATTTACTATATATTTACTATAAATTTACTATAAATCTACTATATATCTACTATATATTTACTATATATTTACAATATATTTACTAAAAAGGATGTAGTTGGTTAATATTAGGTTTCTTAAATTGTTGAAGCGTTCAAAAGTTAAATTAAAGACATGCTCATTTTTGATGAAATTGGATATCTTGTTTTAATGAGTAGTAATTAAATTGATATTTGGGACTACACATAAAAAAAAAAAGTGAAAGTTTTAATTTTTTTTATAGACATTTAAAAAAGAGAATGAATAATTTAATTGTTTGACTTATAGTTATAATGAAAGGTTAATAGTGGTTGGAACTGAATAAGCTTAAATTCAATAATTTGAAATTTAAGATATACTTGGTACTAAAAATGATGATTTTATGATGTGATTTTATGATTTTATTTAATTTTATAAAATTAGTTATTTAAATTTAAATAATAGTTATAAAATGTATACACCATATGATAAATTTATGTAACAGTTTGAGACAGTAAAGGTAATATCATCTAAAAATAATGCAATAATCCAATAAATTTCTGTAAAGTATATTATTATATATTAAAAGAGATGTTGACGAATATTTCAATATGATATAAATTTCATATACAAATTAATAAGATTATTTAAAAGTTTAAAATTAAATAAATAAACATAATTTTAGTAAAAGCTAAAGAAGTGATATTCTTAGTATTAAACTATGGACATATGATATAAGTATTTAAGATAATGTCACAATATATAAATTTCTTTTCATAACTTAGTAATTTGAAAGAGATTTCTATTCAATATTATAGTAAAAATAGTAAATTAATTTACAATCATAGATTATTGAAAATGAATTTAGATAAAAATCTACTTTATTCTATCACATAAAGCTTAGCTGATACTTTTAAAAAACTTAATTCCATTAATTTACCATAAAATTAAATTAATAAATCAAATATATATTTATATGAAGGTTTATCTATTATTTATTTAGGATAAAGAGCTAAATTTGTACCTTAAGAGTATTTTAACGAATTATGCTTATAAAAACATCAAATTGTTAAAAATAGAATAAAAGTAGATTCTGTTTCTAATTTGAAATGGAAAAATAGCTAATTATCACCAAAAGGGTTTGGAATTAAAACTCCAAGGTAATATTATAATATAATATAATATAATATAATATAATATAATATAATATAATTTAATATAATATAATATAATATATTATAATATAATATAATATAATATAATATAATATATTATAATATAATATAATATAATTTAATATAATAGATTTGATTTTAAAT
>Ga0228633_1000448_pt1 | contig 11630 bp, 6 predicted proteins | sample 41DmetaG_FD_182703 | JGI IMG/M metagenome (GOLD analysis project Ga0228633, IMG submission 182703) | Seawater microbial communities from Monterey Bay, California, United States - 41D | ecosystem: Environmental > Aquatic > Marine > Coastal | place: USA: California | collected 2016-11-13
CCCCAAATATATCTTTATAAGATAGCAATTTGATAATTTTGAAAATTTAATAATTATAAAATAAAATTTAAATAAAAAATTTATATTCTATTAATGTAACTAAAAAAGATTTAAAAGAGTTAAACTTAAAATATATTGAATAATCCAGAAATAAAATAATAGAATGATGAAATTAAACATTTATATATTATAAATCTAATAAATGATATTCAAAAAATGTCTGAATAAGACAATTTTCAAAGAAATGAGGAATTTAAAGAATAAATGTTAGAAAGGAATTTTGTAAATTAAATATATAAAAGATTAGCCATTTAATGGTCGATATATTCGAACCTGAAATTGAAAAATATAAATAAACAATAAATTAGTATAATTTGCTAAAAACTTAATATGAATAAAAAGATAATTATTTTTTAGAAGTATTATTTAAATAAATAAAGGCTGATATAAAAGATCATTTTGAAAAAGTATAATATCATACTGATAATTTACCATTTTTGAAATTTCGAAAAAATATACTACTAATTAAAGCATATTTTATTCATATTTGCTCAATTATTGTATCGAATCCTTTATTTGAAGTTTTAACTATATTAGTTATAATGACAAATTCGTAAAAATATTTATATGTAGAATTATGCTTGCTACAGACGATCCAAAAGAAAACGAAACTCCCCTACAAAATTAATTAGATATGTTTTTTATTTCATTTTATACTATAGAATGTTGTATGAAAATATTTGCATTTGGGTAATAATATATATATTAAAGGTTTTATCACGATAAAAATGCTTATATATTGGATAATTGGAATAAGTTAGATTTTTTTATTGTTTTTACAAGTTTAATAGCAATATTGATAAATAGTAATAATGTTGATTTCATAAAAGTATTAAGAGTTTTAAGGCCTTTGAGATCTATATAGAAAATTCCATCATTAAAAAAAATGCTTGAAGTTATTTTTTCATCATTTACTATGCTGAAGGACACTTTAATTATTATAATATTTTTCTTCACTGTTGTAAGTATATGTGCACAATAAGTTTTTAAGGGTAGAATGAAATAACGTTGTTTTACTATAGATACTGTATCATTTTTTTCAATTTAAGGGAGTTTGTAATAATCAATATGAAGATAATTATAAATTATGCAAAGATGATAGCTATTGTAATTTTGATGAGGTATGTGGAAAAATTATTCATAATCCTAATTAAAATGCTTTGAATTATGATACTTTTCTTTTTGCATTTTTATAAGTAAAAACTAATTATATATAATTATAATTTAAAAAGATTTATTAAACATGTACATTGGAAGGATGGACTGAATAAATGTAAGATTTATAAAATACGATTTCATTTCATCTTTGGATATTTTAAGTTATGGTGGTTTTTATAGGATCTTTTATTTTGATAAGTTTAGTTCTTGCCGTTGTGACAATTTACTTTGTTTAAGTATAGGAAAATGTAAATTATAATATATTAAAAAAGAATATAGATCTCACAAACGATGTAGATGATTATTGGAATTTGAAACTATGTTAAGAGGTTGAGATTATAAAAAAAAGAAAATATGATCATGATTTTAAAAATTAAAATGAAAAAATTTAGACCTTATCTTTAAATTAAACATTTATACATATTGCAAAAGAAGGAACTTAATTATTTAAAAAATCTTATATTTTTTTTGAAAAACTAAAAAATGCTTTTTATTCAAATTTAATTTAAAAATAATAAAATAAAGAAATATAAAATATTGAAATATTATAAAAATAATTCATAACAAATACAAGTAATGATGAAAAATTTGTAAGAAATTATAGAAAATCTAAAATTTCAAAAATTGAATGTTAAAGATTTGAAAATAGATAATTAATAGAGTTTAATTATTTTTATTTAGATAAAATAATAATAATTTTAAAACCTAAAAGATAAATGTATAATAAAAATAAGTAGAAGATTTATCAATTTCTTAAAAAAATATAGAAAATGATAAAGAAAATGATAAAGAAAATGATAAAGAAAATGATATAGAAATAGAAAAAAATCAAAATAATATGTTTTCATTATCTTAGAATGATTCATAATAAATTGACTTAAATTAAAATAATCTTCAAGACAACGAAGGTATTTATTCAAATAAATAATTTATTTTTAAAAAATAATTTATGATTATTATATAAAAATTATATAAAATATAGATGATACCAAAAAAAAGAATATATTTAGTGAATATAAAATTTAAAAAAAAGCACAACCAGCATATTAAAATCAATAATAAATGATAAATTTAAATTAAGATAATAGTTAAATAAAAAAAAAGTAAGCGAACGAGGCAACAATGATTGATTCGATTAATAGCATAAAAATAGAAAAAGAAGGACCAATAGTTCAAACTTTTTAGCAAAATCAATTAGATTTTATAATTGAAGAAAATAAATTTGCATTAAAAGAGAAATATATCAAAGAAGTATATTTTATATTATATATAATAATAATTATTTAGCTATCATAACGAAAAAAAGATATGAAAATTACTGTTAGTTATAAAAAAATATTCGAATGCTCATATTATGACTAAATAATGATAATTAGGAAATAAAAAGAAAAAGAATAATAAATGAAAAAAAGAGAAACTATATATGAAAATATGATTTTTTATATTAAATATAATAAATTAGAAGATGATGATATTTAAATTGATCTTTAAAAATATGTAAAAATATGAATTTATTTTAGAATTATCAAAAAAATTTTTATTTAAATCAGTATTAAAAATCATTTTTTAGGGATATTTATGAATAGAAGATAAGAAATTTTTATAAAGGGTTTTATTTTATTTATTTTAGAATAAATTTTACAAATAATTAGTGTTAAGAAAATTAAATATATAATGATATAAGAATGAAAATAAAAAATTTAGTATAAAATAGAAAAAATTTTGTTAAAAGAAGCTCATTTTTTTTAATGAATTTTGAAGATTTTGAAAAATTTTTATAAGAGGAAAAATAAATTTTAGAAAAATCTGATTTTAAAGAAAATTAATTAGATAGATAAAATTCATATTATTTTGAAAAACTAAAAGATATATTGATTTCCTATTAAAATGAAGATATTACAATTTTGAAAACAGATTTTCCAGGAATTAGTATATTTGATGCAACTAAGGAAAATCCGATATTTCTGAAAATAATATATCAAAGATTTTAAAAATATCAATAATAATTAGAGTATGTGTAATATGATTATATAATTTGGTAAAAAGGAATGTACGGTATAATAAGTGGTTTTCAACGTTAATTATTTAGAGTTGTTCAAACACCTTTATTTGACAATTTTATATTAGGATCAGTTATACAATTAATATATTATATTAATAAATTAATTAATATTAAATTTTTAAGGTTTTTTTGAATACAATCGCAATGGCAGCTGGAGATGACATTTTTAATGATTAAATAATTTTGTATAGTATAAAATAATTTAAAGTATAAATGAATATATAACATATTTATTCATAATAGAGATGATAATTAAAATAATAGGTTTAACACCTGTAGGATATATAAAAAATAATTTAAACTTTTTTGATGGTTTCATAACAATAATTAGTATATGTGATTTAGGTTATATATAATATATATATAGCATTAAAAGAAAACAATATTGGAATAATTTCAACAGTTTTTAATTCTTTAAGAGTATTGAGAATAATAAGATTAATAAGAGTTTTAAAATTTACGGCAGTTTTATTAAAAGCAATTAAAAATTCTATTTAAAATCTTATTAATATTAGTTATTTATTAATATAACTTAGTGTTAATGTTATTTATTTTTATGTACATTTTTACTTTATTGGGAATGGATATTTTAGGAGGAAAAATACCTTAAAAATACAATTAAAGAAACAATTGGGACTCATTTACTAATTCATTTATAATGACTTTTTAAATCATGACTCTGTAATATATTATTTTTATTAGTGAAAATTGGAATAATTTATTATATGAATGTTTTTTAATCGAAGATAACAATTAATTTTTCTATATATGTTATCTTATTTCTTGGATTTTTTTAGGCAATTATGTATTGTTAAATCTTTTTTTGGCTATTGTTTTAGAAGGTAATTTTTATCATTATTCAGGTTTTGGATAAGGTGACGGATAAGCTCATGATGACTTAGTAGATCATTTATAGTAATATATTTTACTTAATTACTTTTATATATAAATTTTATAATATTAAAATAGAATAGAACAAGAAGAAGATAATTTTCAAATCTAAGAAAGATTAAGATCATAAAGCAAAAAATTAAAAGTAAAATAAGATGAAGATTAAGATTAATAAAACATAAATTCATATGAAAAAATCGAATGTAGTTCATCATTATATATTTTTAATAAAAAAAATAAATTTAGAAAAATGTTATAATTATAAATTTTATAGGTGTTTTAGATTGTGTAAAAATAAAAACTTTGAAAATTTTGTGCTATTTGTCATTATTTTATCATCAATAATTTTGGTTATAGATACATACTAAATTACGAATTTTTTAATAGCTTTAGATAATATTATATCTTTTCTTTTCATATTTGAATTTATTATCAAAACTATTGCTTTAGGATTTTTTATTGATGAAAACTCTTATTTAAATGACGATTGGAATAAATTAGATTTTATAATTGTATTCTTTAGCATAATTGAAATTTCTACACCATAAAATTAACTATCTTATTTTAGAGTATAATATTTATAATATTTAGATTATAAGAATGATAAGAATATTGAGACCATTAAGATTCATTAGTCATAATCCTGGAATGAAACTTATTGTTAACAGTTTACTTGAAAGTGTAGGTGGATTATTTAATGTTGCTACTATGATTTTCTTTGTTTGGTATTAATTTTTATTAATTTTTAATTGTTATTAATTGTTATTAATTTTTTATTGTTATTAATTTTTGATTGTTATTAATTTTTAATTGTTATTAATTGTTATTTTTTAATTATGAAAAAAATTATCTAAAATATTATAAAAAATTATTTTTAAAAATGATAATTATACAAAAGGTTAATTTTTGCAATTTTATTTATGAATATTCTATAAAATATATCTGGTTTTTGTAATGGTTTACCGTCATATTATGGTTTTGGCAAAATATAATGTGAGGCTCCTTCATATATAAAGATATAAGGTGATTTAGTTGGTTAAAATTCAAAATGGAGAACATATGATATAAATTTTGATAATTTTATAAGTAGTATTCGAAGTTTATTTGTATTGAGTACATTAGAAGGTTATCCTGATTATATGACATAAGTAATTTATAAAAAATTAAAAAGTTGGTTGATGGAAATTATGAATAATATGGGCCTACAATAGATAATTATAATTTTGTTATCATATTTTTTTTTACTTTTATTTTAATAGGAAGTGTTTTGTGTATAAATCTTTTTGTCGCTATTGTCAGCTTAAATTTCAATGAGGCTTAAAAAAAAAATTAAGAATTTGAACCTTCATAGGAATAATTACATTGGATTAAAATTGTAATATAAAATTTATAATAAAAATATTTAAAAGTAAGATTATATTATGGATGAAAGAATAGATAAATCTCAATACTTAGCTCCAAAAAATAAATTGAAAGCATGGTTATTTAAAATAATAGGACACAAAAATTTCGAACTTTTTATACAACTCTTTATAATAGGTAATACAATAACAATGTGTTGTGAATATGATGATTAAAATATATAATAATACAAAAATATAGAAAAGATATACTTATCATTTTCAATATTTTTTATTCTTGAAGCGACTTTAAAGATATTTGTACTTGGTTTTTAGAGTTATATTTAAAATTAATGGAATAGGTTTCTTTTTTTTTATACAGATTTGACTTTTTCATCGTTGTTACATCTATTGTTGATATAATCTTTGTATATGCTTTAGTCAAATATCCTGAAATTAAACCCATTTTAAAAATGCTCAAATTGTTTAGGGTCGGAAGAATTCTTAAATTAGTCAAAAGTTTCAAAAAATTACAAAGATTAGTTCAAACTATTATTTTCTCTTTTCCTAGTTTACTAAATGCTACAAGCTTACTATTTTTAGCATATTTTTTATTTAGTATATTAGCATCAAATATATTTGGAAAAATTAGTTATTTAATATATACAAAAAATAATAATAGGTACCTATTTTTATTTAAAATTTTATTCCATGATTTATCATGATATGTTAAATAAAATTAAAAAAAAACACATAAAATGATGTTTTTATTTGATTTTTATCTAATTTTTATTTAAATTTTATTTAAATTTTATTTAAATTTTATTGTAATAATAGTCCTTAAGTTCAAAACATTTGTGATTTTTAGGTAATAGGATTTCAAAATTTCGTTAGTTTTCAGAACTTTTTATATTCATTTTTAACATTATTTCGTATGTCAACAGGAGAAGACTGGTATAAAATAATGTTTGATACAATGAGAACTTTAAGTGATTAGTGTTTAAAAGATATAAGCTGTGGCTCAGGTATTATTTAATGTAATTTATAGATTTTTCATTCATATTTTTCGTTATTTTTATTATAATTGTATAATATATCATGCTAAATTTATTTATTTTGATTTTGATGAGTACTTTTGAAGATAATTATATAAATTAAAATAATCCTATATAAAAATACTCGGAATTCACTGAGGCGTTTAAACATTAGTGGATGAAAGTTTGCAATTAAGATCAGATTTATATGATGAATCATCAGTAATTTTTAAAAAATAAATATTAAATAATATATAATACATTAAAAAATATATTATATAGTTATATCAAATAATTTTTCATTAATCTTGATAAACCTATAGGATTAGGTTTTATTTAAGAATCATCACATTTAAATGAAAACTAGAAATTATAATTTCTTATATAAATGAAAAAGTTTAATATATTTTAACAAGAAATGCAGCTTTAAATTTAATGAGAATGGATTTTAAAAAAAGTGATCATGGATAATTGTTTTTTAATTAAGTCATATTCTAATTTTATAAAAATTATTATTATAAAAGCTTTTAACTTGACACTCCATAGGGAATGATTGGAATTGAATTGGTAGATTAAGCAGAAAGTAAATCTAATCAAGCCATAAAATCACTCTTTGAATAAGTATATTATTCAAATCTAAATTATAATTATTTAAAGGAAAACAAATAAGAATTTCTTATTGATAGATTAAAAAAAAGTTTATTTGTCTAGGAAGATAATAATTAAGATAATAATTCTTAAAATAAATTAAATCCATTGTCTGAATTACTTTATTTAGAAATGAGTTTTAGATGCTGGAAAAAATTTTAAGAATTATAAAATGAAAATAAAAGTACTATTCAATTTTTTAAAAATAATATCGATGGGAAAATAATTAAGTTTTAAATTTCTAAAAGAAGTTTCTTCTTAGAAATAAATATCAAAAAACAAATAAGTTTTAGATATTTTTTAAAAATATAATTTTTCCTGTCATATTTTTAATTTTGATTTTTGTAAAACTAATTTTAAAATAATAAATTTAATCAATATTAGATAATGAATTATAAGAAAATTTGTCATAAAGTAATGAAGATTTATAGGATAATTTATAGGATAATTAATAGGATAATTAATAGGATAATTAATAGGATATTTTATAGGATATTTAAAAAGATGAATTATAGAGTTTTGAAATAATAGATTAAAATATAGACGAAAAATATAGCTAAGGTAATTATATTTTAAATATTACTATAAAAATATTGTTATAATATTTTGTTAAATTAAAAGGTGTATTTTTGGATAATTATGAAAATTTATATAAATAATTTATATATTTTAATGTTATTTTATTCATAAATAATAATTTTTAAAGATAAGAATAAAAATAGTATGAAATAATAGAAAAGTTAAATTACATTTAATAAACAAAATAATCCAAATTTTTCGAAAAATTCATCATCAAAAAAACTAGTTGAAAAATAAAAAAAAGAAATAGAATTAGATTAAAAACCGCTTTTTGATTAATTTTAAAGAGTTGATATACATTCTGAAGACTCAAAATAAGGATGATATATATGATTATAATATATAATGTTAAATTCATATTATAAAATATAAAAATATTAAAATAAAAATAAGATATAGATTAAAAAAAATATATTACCAGTATTAAAATTAATTTTACAGTTACATATGAACAATACATAGTAAGATGATATATAATAATCAGACGTTTTTAATCGTAATTTAGATAAAATTCTATAGAGTACTAAGCCATTTTTACATTAAAAAAAAAGAAATTTATATACATAGATAAATTTAAATAAATAAGTTTGTTAAATTATAAAAAAATAAAAAGAATAATAAGAAGAATTATAAGAAGAATTACTTTAGTAATAAAAATTGTCAGAATAAAAATAATTTAAATAATTTATTATATAGTAATAAAAAAAAACAAACTCTTAAAACTAGATTTAAAAAAATCTAGATTATCAAAAAGTGTTTTCACATGTTGAAATTTTAAATACATACTTATTGGATAAGTATAATGAATAGAGCTAAAATGAAAATGAAACTTTCAAAAGCATTAAAGCAAAATCATCAAAATTTTCGAAATTAAAAATTGAAAGAAAAAAAACAGTTATGATCGAAATAGAAGCCTTTAAAAAAGAATAATAATAAAAATTGTAAGAAACAATATAATAAAAATAATAAATGTAAAAAAATAGTCGTTTAAGATATGTAAAAAATTTTGATCAAGAAGAATAATTGCAATATGAAAACAATTTTTTTTTTTAAGAAAAGAATTTTAGTGAAATTAATGAGGAATAAGAGAATATAACACTTGATAAATAAATAAGTTAAAATAAAAAAAATCATAAAGTAAGTAAATTAAAAGAAGTAATAGAATAAAATTAAGTAAAATTAAAAAGAACTGAATCTCTAAAATAAGACTAATAAAATACATTGGTTGAATAGATTGCATTAAAGAAAAGAAAACAATATGGCTATTCAATACCTGTATCAATACTAATGCCATAATCTACTAGATTTACTGAAACTATAAAAAATCCTAAATAAAAAAAGAATAGATTTTTTTCTAAATAAGTCTCTGACTGTTAATTAATCAAATAAAATGATAGCTAATGTGATTAAGAACCTTTTTAATAATAAGATGAAATTTACATGAAACTTAATTAAATAAAACAATCCTGTTCAAATTAGGAAAAAGTTAATTTAAAATAAATGCAATGTCAAACTTAAATTATATTTAAGTAATTAGGTCACATAAAACATAGTTAATAATTAGAAACTGAAAGATTTAATTAATTATTAAAGTGAAGAATTATCATTATTATAAGCAATTATATATAAATATTTTGTCTTAGAAAATTATTCTTTTCATAATATTTTACAATCTTGAAAATAGTTTTTAATTTTTTTAATTATATATTTTATTTCTATTATAAAGTAGAATATTATAATAATTATAATTACTATTGATAAATCAGGTTTTAATTGAGTATGCTTCTATTTTGGTTTTATTTTCTATTTTTTATATAATCTCTTGAAATCATATATAATTTTTGTATCTAACATCTTTGTATTCTTTTAATGGTTTTGAAGGCAATAATTTTTTTAATAGTTGATTCATATTTGAATATGAAAGAACACGCTCTGCAGTTAAATCAGTGTCGTGATCTACATATAACTTATATATATCATTTTTATATACATTTTAATATCATACTTAATAGTCTTATTGTCATAAGTATGAATTTTCATTATTTTAGAAATTTCTTATTTTGATAAATTTAAAAAAAATTCAATTAAAAAAGATAAAGTTAATTAAATATCTTATAGTCGTAAATTTGTAGACAATATAATATTATAATATTTGAGCTAAGAAAATTGGGATAAAATCTAAAAGAGACAAAATGAAGATAAAAGTTTATTTCAATATGAATTTACAAAATCAAAAACTAGATCACAGAATATTAGAAAAATTTTGCGATTTAAAGCCTTAAGGAAATTAATAAATCAAATATTAGTCGTTAATATTGTAATAAGTATATTAACTTAAATATGCTCTAGAATAACGAAAATAAATTAAAAGAAATTTTTAAAAGATATTCTTTGAAAATAAATTTTCAAAAATTTGAATGCTTAATTTTATTTTACTGATTTTAAAATAAATACTAATGAAAATATCAAAATTTTTTTGAAGTAAGATTACACATAATTCAAATAAAAGTGAAAAAAACTCACAAATTAAGTGATTTTTCTCATTTTTATATAAATTTCATTGTATTCGATAAGAAATTATTAAGGTTTAAAATTATTTTCAAAAATTCAAGAATTATAATATATTCTGTTTTAATCTGATCAGACTTTTTTAATAAGAATTATCATATTTATTATATTTTTATTTTTAAAAATTACTTATAATATTCTAGAGCATATTTAAGCTAAAAATACCTATTTTGAATAGATATTTACAATAAAATTCTAGTTTTTTTTAAAAATTGTTTAATTTTAATGTAGAATAATCATCTTATATATCATATTACGAAAATTAGAATCATAATGAATAAACTTAAAAACTTAAATTGAATAATAAAATATATATCTGAAAATACTTCAAAAGAAATGAAGTATCATTTTTTTATAAAATTTATTATGAAATAAATACTTGACTTATTTACTAATCTACTTTGTTTGCATTTTGATGTTAAATTTTAATCTATTTGTATAAATACTAGTAATTGAATTTTGAAATTTGATCATCTTCAATAACATAAAATTAAATTTACTGTGATTTAAAGATTTTTAATTGAATAATCAATTAAAACTTTATTTTGATTTCTTAAGATTTCAGATAATATCACATTCTAGATTATAATTAATGAAATAAAATTAAGTTAATTAAAACGATTAGGCCTCTAAATAAGATTTAAAAAACAAAAAAGTCGTCAAAAAATAATTGAAATAATAAAAAGATTAGGTTATTTAATTAGAGAAAGAAAAAAAATTATTTTAAAATAGGTAATAATTAATTTAATAAAGAAAGTCTAATAAGCTAAGTAATTTAAGAAAGAAAATTTATCTCAAAATGCTAATAAATTTGCACAAAACACTTAAAGAAAAATTAGATAAAATTTAACTTTTGATATAAGAAAATGAATTTAACAAAGAAAAAAGCTCAATGTTTCAAAATGAATTAAATTTAATTCTATTAAAGGAAATTTATGATATTGCAAATAAAAAGATTAATCTGAATATCCTGATAAAGACTAAATATTAAAATTTAGAGATAGAAACATTTGATAATCTAGAAAGCATAATTTAAAATTGATATTAAGTATTATTTTAAAAAATTGACATTATTTTATAGAATTCACAATATTTCTATTAAATCTTTAAAATATCTTATTTCTTCAATTATTAGATTATTTAGATTAATACTTTTTAAGAAAACTAAACCTTATAAAACTAAATGGATTCTTATATTTAAATTTTTCCTTTTATATAGAAGATTTCAGATTACAGAATAATATTATATAAGAATTTATTTCTCAGAATCAATAATGTGAAATAAATTCA
>Ga0228633_1000451_pt1 | contig 11591 bp, 11 predicted proteins | sample 41DmetaG_FD_182703 | JGI IMG/M metagenome (GOLD analysis project Ga0228633, IMG submission 182703) | Seawater microbial communities from Monterey Bay, California, United States - 41D | ecosystem: Environmental > Aquatic > Marine > Coastal | place: USA: California | collected 2016-11-13
TAAAATAAGATATAACAATAAAATAAAATAAAATATTAAATAAATTAAAAAAAAAAAAGAAGAAAAATGATAGTGATGATGAATATGTATCAGCTTAATTAGAAAATAAAAATGAATAATTAAAAAGATATTAGTAAATTAAAAGTTATTCTCCTTAAAAAAAAGTAAAACAAAATTATGAAAATTTCAATGAATTACACAATTAGAATTAGTTTATATAAGATGTTGGAAAATTATTAAAACTAGACATAAATTTAAATAAAATTTAAATCAATAATAAAATTAAGATAAATAGACTAGTGAATAGAAGAGTTAAAGCTATTTTTGAAATTAATAATTAAAATATTGAAATTAAAAATTGTCACATCAAATAATAATCAGTATATATTTTAATTTATGTAGAATTAATAGCTTATAGATTTAGAATAATAAAATGGATTGAAAAATTATTAGAAAAACTCATAAAATATTCTAATTGTTTAAGAAATATGCTTTATCAAATTAGATAAGCATTTATATGATACTATATTTTTTAGAAAAATTAATTTACCATTTTAATAATTTTCATTTGAAAATGATTGTATATGGCCTGTTTCTATTTTGTAATCACTTTAAGATGAAAATGATTTCTAAAAGTACATTTAAAAAGATATTAAAATAAATGATGATGAAGATTTATTCAATTAGGAAGAAATATTTGATTATTAAATTTGTGATTAATAAGAATAAGAACAAGTTTTAGTTCATTATACTGGAACTTCAAAATATTAAATGTAAAAATATGTAATTATAGAGTGAATAAAAGCTTACTAATTAAAACATAAGATTTGAATTTTTAAAATGTTCTTTAATTTTTTCAAAAATCAACTAAACTTTAGAAAATATTTAATTTATATATGGAATTAACAGAATAATGTATTTAATATAATAATATAATATTAATTTCAAGAAAATTCTCTAATTAGATACAATTAATCAATTATGATAACAAAATATAATATATAATAGAATATATATTAATTATGTATAGTAAACGATGATTATAATAAATTTTTAGGAATAATATTGCAGTAAATATACTTTATATAGTTATAAATAAATTCAATATAAATCAATGGTATTAATAAAATTATTGCCAAATATGTAGAACTATTGGATTGATATTCAAATTAACTCTGCTCCTACAATTTTTACAGACTGGAATTTAGATTAATTCAATCAAAATCAAATTTGTTATATTTTCAATTATCCACAAAATAACATTAAAGACATTATATTATAATATATATATTTTTAAAAAATCGATGATATTAATCAATCATTTACTAATAATATTTAAGACATGAAAAATCAAAGATGCTCTAATTGGTAAATATTAAAAATTATCAAAAATTATTAATAATAATAAGTCGGTATATTATAGGAGATCTAAAAAGCCAATTATGCTTAAGTTGCTAATCAGTTTATCATACAATGTGTTTAAAAAATAATTATAATTAAAATAATTAATGGTATTGCTGCTAATGTTCAAAATGTGCTTTATGTTTTGATCAATTTCAAACTTAATTTGAATATGTAATATAATTTATATATTTAAAAATTTAATTATTTTATAATAATAATAGTTAAAATGTTCAAAATGTAATTATAAATTTCATAAAAACTGTGTATTTTAAAAAAATGATTTAAATAAAGATTAAAAATGGTATTGTGACAAATGTTCAATTTGTAGTTTTTGTGAAACAAAAATAGACTTAAATTAAGATTAATTAAAGTATATATAATGAATATAAAAGTTATAATTAGAATTAATTAACATGTTATAAATGTCATTTAATAAATGAAAATAGAGAATATTGTCCAATTTGTTAAAAAAATTGGCATTAAAATTAACAATTAGGAGAAGAATGGATATTTTGTGACATTTGCCAATCGTAAATATACAATAATATTTAGTTGGACTCATAGACACTGTGATCCTAGTTTATAAAATTAGACTATATATTAAGAATATCAATAGTCAAATAGAACTTATTTGTGTCCATTATGCTGTAAAGTTTAAAAAAATAAATAGATAGCAAATTTTATATAAATAATGTCAGAATTAGATAAAAATCTATTTTTTCAGTAAATTTTATAAAAATAATAGTTAACCTGTAGATAATTCAGTTGTACCTCAATACAAAAATATAATATAGACACCGATGGATTTTAAAACAATGATTGATAAAGCTTTAAATGGTTAATATAATTAAGATCCTGTTTAATTAGTTAACATAGATTTAAAATTAATTTGTTAAAATGCAATGACTTTTAATTTCCCAAAAGATTTAATATATAAAGAAGCATATAAATTAAGTGCTTATTTTGATGAGGGAATTAGATTTTTTCATGACTTATTATAAGAATATGACTTTAAATTAATATAAAGTAAAAATAATACTATAAATCATCGAAAAGATGAATTTAAATAGCTTATAGAAAAATATTGTTATAATATAATTATTGATTATGAGATTAAGAAATAAAAGAAATATGAAGGGAATAAATTAACAAAAGTACTGAAAATTAGGAAAAATTAAGCAAATAAAGTATTCATTGAAATTACAGGTTTAAATCATATGATTAAAAAAAATAATAGAAAAGTTTAATTTGAACTATAAGAATAAGATTTCTAAAATGAAAATGAGTTAAATAATATTAGTTTATATAACAATTTTAAAGAATATTTCTATATAAAATCAAAAAGATAGCCATTTTATCATTTTAATCCTTAGATGATATCATTTGATAATATAGATTTGATAGGAGTAGAAATATGTTTATTGTGTAATTCACACAGCAATGATTTATTAAAATGTTAAATATGTTAAGAATCATATCATTAATTTTGTTTAGGTTATTAATAAAACGATTAATAATTTACGTGTCCTAAATGTAAATTATGTAAAGTTTGCAATAAATAATATGATGTCAATAACCTAATTTGTAGTTTTTGCAATGAACTTTATCATTTAGAATGCGCTTACGATAATTTAACTATTCTACCAAGTGAATAATTTTGGAAATGCAATAAATGCTTTCAGTTTATATTATTTTATAATAGATGCACATAATGTGGTAGTAATGATGTATTCAAAAATATCGATAATTGCAATGAGATCATTTTTAACTTTTTAATCGAGTTTAACCTTTGTTATACATGTGGTTTTTTATAAGCTTACTATAATTTTTGTAAAATTTGTAAAAAAGTAATTTATTATTATAAAAGTATGCAGGTAGTGAGAACTAAAATAAATCAATAACTTTATATTATTTATAAAAATAAGAGTAAAATATAAAATGCATATAATGTAATTTTATATATCATTAATCTTGTGTTTAAATAGAAAATTTAAAATAAAATTTTATATGTTAATATTGCCAATAATTGACTGAGTAAAATGAATAAATTTCAATTAATAAATTCATATAGTCATAGAAATAATGTGAATAAAATATGAATATCTATTAAAATATAAAGAATTATTATGTTATTTGTAATAATTTTTTGAAATAATAAGATATATAAGTAATTTAATTTATATATAAAAATTGGAGTTATTTTAATAGTAATCAATTTTAAGAATATTTTTAAAGTCTTGATCAATTTAATAAAATATAAGCTATTCTAAATCAAATTTTCTATAACAAAAAACTAAATTAAATAGACGATATTATATCTTATAAAAGTCTTTGGAATGATGCAAAATAAGATAATAAATTATATGATTTACTAAAATAATTCTATAATTATTTATAAAAAGAATAATAAGGTATTATTATTATAAAAAGTTATCTAAGAAATTAATAAATTGTATAGTTAATGGGATAATAGATAGAATGAAGAATAAGAATTCAGATAAGAAAAAGATTTAAAAGAATTTAAAGATAATCAGTAAGACTAAGTTTTAGAAATTGATTAATAATAAAATAATCTAGAAATAGAAAGTTAGTTAAGTCAATAAAATAAGTAGAATAATGACAATTTATAATAATATTATAATAGTATTAATAATTCTATTGTAAAACTTGAAAATACTCATATAAAATCTGATGTTGATAAAATTTAATGTAGTTTATGTCAATAATATGGAATAAAATAAATAAGTGGAAGGCTTATTTATGCAGGAAAAAATCAGTTTATTCATACTAATTGTGCAATATTTTAAGAAAATGTTAAAGAAACATTTGAAGGCTATTTAGATTATTTTTAATTAACAAAATATTTAGATAAAGTAATATTTTTTAAAATATAATTATAATATTTTAAATTTTGAAAATATATTAAAAGATATGTCAACATTGTAATTTGAATAATGCTTGTATAATATGTTAACACTGTAGATAATATTATCATTTTCCTTGCGCTTATTAGTTAGGATAATTTACAAATTATAAATAGTACTATTGTAATAATTGTTAATAATACATATAAAATTAGAAAATAATAAATGATTATAATTGCAATAGAAAAATATAAATTCCTTAAAATCAGTCTTCTAATTATTTCAAAAAATATCATAGAATTGGTAATACTACTATATTACTCTCGTAATGCTCATATAAAAATCAGCAAATCATTATTGAAAAATATAGTATTTTAAAGCATATTAATAATCAATATTATTACCTTACTTTAGAAAGAAATCATAATAGTTATAATGTATAATATAATCTTTTGTAAAATTATCAAGATACATAAATTAATTCTGATAAAGTATTGGATTCATAAAAAGTTGAAGAAAATTAGTAAAATATTGGTAATTAAATTCATAATATAATTGACGAAAAATTAAAAATAAATTAGGAATAGTAATCATTTTTAGATTATTAATTATAAAATATTTAGAATAATAACGAATCAAACACTAATAAACTAGATAATAATAATATTGAATTGCATAATCAATAAAAAACTATTAATATTTAATAAAATAATGAATAGAATTTTATTAATATTGAATAGAATATTGAATAAAATACTTAATAAAATATTGAATAAAATAATGAATAAAATATCATTGATATTGAATAAGATAATATTAATATTGAATAAAATATTGAATAAAATATTGAATAAAATAATGAATAAAATATTATTGATATTGAATAAAGTATTATCGATATTGAATAAAATAATGAATAGAATATTGAATAAAATATTGAATAGAATATTTAATAAAACAATGAATAAAATATCATTTATAATGAATAAGATAATATTAATATTGAATAAAATATTATTAATATTGAATAAAATATTGAATAGAATATTTAATAAAATAATGAATAAAATATTATCGATATAGAATAAGATAATATTAATATTGAATAAAATATTGAATAAAATAATATTATTAATATTGAATAAAATATTGAATAAAGTATTGAATAAAATAATATTGATAATAAAGAATATAATAGTAATAATGATTATTAGTCTGTTAGTCGATCTATAGAAAATTAGAAAGAATATGAATAAAATTAATAATATGTGATATAAGATTTACAGTAATTTTGGGATTTGATATAATAATCATTTATAAAATCATAATAATAATTTAGACATTAAGAATATATATCATATTTTTTATAATTATAAACAAATGATGTTATTTAAATTTTATTAAGGTTCTGGAATTGATAAAATTAAATGAAGTAGAATAAAGTAAAAAGAAATTAGAAGAAAAAAGAGTGATAGACTATTTTTATACAAAAGATATAGAATAATTTGATCCTTTTGAAAGAATAAAATAATTTGAAATAATATTTAAGTAATTATCATATGAAACAATAGATTAAAGTATATTTAATAAAAATTATTAGATTAGAATCAAATAAATTTGAGATAAAAACCAATAATATAGAAATAAAATGAATAAAATGGTGATAAAACATACATATCAAATTTTCTGACTAAACAAAGTTAAAATCCTAATAAATTGATAAAAACACAATAATTTATTGACAATTTTCAAAAAAGACTTATTAATTAGTATTAAAATTATAAAGAAAAAAAACTATCTTTAGTTTATGTAGGTCCTAGTTAAATACATAAATATGGATTATTCGCTAAATAATTAATCAAAAAAGAAGAAATTGTTATTGAATATGTTGGTGAAGTCATAAGAAATTAAGTATCAGATATAAGAGAAAAAAAATACAATTAAATGGGATTCGGAGATTGTTACATGTTTAGAATTGATGCATAAACTGTAATTGATGCAAGTTTCAAAGGAAATGAAGCTCGATATTTAAACCATTCTTGTGATGTATATTATATTTATAATTAGCCAAATTCTTCTAGTATAATTCTTAATTATTATAATGAAAAAATTATTATAATTTATGCTAATAGAAATATTCAATAAGGAGAAGAAATTACATATGATTACTAATTTGAAACAGAAACTGAAAAATTATTGTGCTCTTGCAGAAGTGCTATATGTTAAGGAAGACTTAATTGAAAATATATCTAATTATTATAATTATTTTAAAAAAACTACAATTTTAATAACTTAATTTTAACTTTGCTATAAATTAATATTAACCTATTAAAAATCCGATTATTATTAGACTCGAACTCAGGCAGTTTCCCATTAGTTTTATAATAAGTCAATCTTGTAAAAAATATGATCACTGCGAGACTCGAACTCGCGCGGTTTCCCATTAGAGCCTTAATCTAACGCCTTAACCAACTCGGCCAAATGATCAATATTATAATCAAATTATGTAAATAGATATAAATAAAACAATTCAATAAAATTGGCGTGAAGATTTATAGAAATCTGATTTGAAATTGACATAGATTAGATAAATGGGTTATTTATGATTATAATAGGAAATTATCATGTTTATTTCAATGATCAATTAGTTTAAAATAAACGTTAATCAGATATTGGAAATCAATTAGAAATAAATGAATCAGTTTACATAGAGTTTGATGAATAAGCTTTTAATTTTAACAAAATAGATGAAAACCAAATATTATTAAATTTACAATAAGATACTCCTGTTATAATGAATATTAGTCCATTATTCAAATAACATAGCATTTTAGTTCCATTTATTAAAGATAATCTACCTTAAATTATTAGTGCTGATTTATTATCTATTGTATTTAACTATATTAGTCCAGAAAATAGTGATATTAGATTATTCTATAACTCTATCGGAGCTAATGCATCAGTTAATCATTTACATTTTCATATAATTACTATGGATAATGTGTAAGAATATTTTTAAGTTTTTTTTAAAATCATATATAATTTTAATAATTAATAGAGGATTTGAAAAATTTCCTTTAGAAAATGCAAATTTAAAGATAATTTTAGAATAAGATGATATATAAATATTTGAAACAAAAGATTATCCAATAAAAAGCATAAAATTAAAAGGGTAAAGAGATTAAATGTTAAATTATATGTAAATATTATTGGAAACACTATAACTAAATACAATTGCACACAATATATTAATAACAAAAGATTGTATATATATAATACCAAGAGTTTGTTAAACTTATTAAAACTATTTAAATGATTAAATAAGATGTGCTATTGTATTATGTATTAAATATAGATTGAAGTATTAGGAATTGCAGTTGTTAGAAGCTAAGAAACATATGATGGTTTTACTTAATAAGATTTTGAAAATATCCTTTAAGAAATTAGCCTTGATGATACAACATTTGATAATATTATAAACGAACTTTTCATTCCAAATTAATAATTGTAGTAATGAAAATATTATCATTAAATAATATTATTTATATTATTATATTAAATAATAAAATGGATTATAGAATGCCATCTTATGAATTAATTCTAAAAACATTTGATTTTTAATCTGATAGAATAATTGTAGCTTATATGTATTTTTTTACGATTTTGATTTAATTTTTTTGTAAATTCAAAGTAGTTATTCAAAAATAAGGAAGTCTTAAAAACTATTATAGACTAGAAAACTCGATTATATTATATGGAATAGCTAATTTTATAAGCCTTCAAGTAATATAAGGATCAACATTTAATAATCTTTTTGCTTTTTTCTAATTTTTTGCTTATTGCTTTTTATGTTGCTAACTTTTTAATGAAGATAATTCTTTTGAAATTTATTATAATATAAGCGTAGGATTACTTATTATATGGATATTTGCTATAATATTAAACTTATATTAAGAAAATTGGGATTTTTTTGACAATTTATGATAATATTTTTTAATATTTTTTTAATTATCATTATGATAATATTTTTAATATTTTTAATATTTTATTATTATGATAATGTTTTGATAATGTTTTCATAATGTTTTCATAATGTTTTCATAATGTTTTGATAATGTTTTTTAATATTTTATAAATATTTTATTATTATGATAATGTTTTGATAATGTTTTCATAATGTTTTGATAATGTTTTGATAATAATAAATTTGATTTTTAAATTGATTTCTTAATTTAAAAATTCATAATAATTTTTGAGATTAAATATTTGTGCATATTTTTGAACTATTGTCTAATAATTAAAACCTTGTAGTTTTCAATTCAATACAATTTATTATTTACTTGAATCTCTATTTATACATTAATTTTCAGATATGATCTATTAATTTAATACTTTTTTAAATATTATCATATTTCTATAAAACTATAATTTTAACAAGATTATTTTTCACACTCATTTTATTAAACTTTAACTCATATTTTTTCTTTATTTTTAACTTAATCATTAAACTTCATAAAATTTTATCACTTATATAAAATTTACAAATCTCATGACTTATTTTTCTAATTCAAATTTTTTGAAAATTAAATTTTATAAATTAATTTAATTTAGTTTTATCAAAATTTAAAAATTGTATTATTATTCTTAATTTTAATCTAGATTATTTTCAATAATATATCAACTTTTATATAAAATAATTTAACAAATTTTAAATGAGTACTTATTTATCAATTTTAAATTGTTATTATAAATAGTATAAAAATTCCACTTTTTATTATTTAATCAATTTTAGATATTTTTAAGTAATATTTTAATTTTTAAAACTAATTTATTTTTAGTAATTCTAAAAATAAGATAATTATCTCAAATATATTGTCTTTATTAAAATATTACTTAAATGATAAAATTCTTAAAAATCTAAATTCACAATAATAATGATTTTTAAAGAAATTAATAAAAATAATCAATTATTGAGAATATTTCCACTTCGTACATTGCCCCATCCAATTAATCTCCATTTATCTTCAATTCTTCTAGAAATGGCAACTTTTTCTCCAGTAGATGTACAAACTGGAATAGCTAAGCTTAATTTCAAGATATTCTATATAAAATAATATTACTTGATTAAGAATTTTCTCTACTCTTCCTCCAGTTTATGTTGATCCTACATTTAACATTAAAGTTTCTCCTTTACTTATTTTTTTAACTTTGCTAGTATTTGATTCATCTGATTTTACTCCTAATAATCTTCTTAACATATAAAATTCAATTTCTAATTCAGAATATACATCTGGTAAAAATCCTTTATGACCCAATACTTATCCTACTAATCTATTTGATCTTGTCAATGTAGGATCTACTCTTAATCCTACTCCTATTAAACCACCTGGAACAGCATAAAGTAAATCATTTTTTTCTTTATATATTATAAATTATTATTATATTCTATTTATAAATTATTTTATTCTTAAAAATTCATTTTATCATTATTAATAAATAAAAATTCTATAGATATTATATTAGATATCTTTTTAAATTGAACACATAAAAAGATGGATTTTTCATCTAAATAATGATTAATTTTGATTATATTTTAATTTTAAATAGAATTTAATGATATATGATAATATGATATACCTGCTTTTAAAGATGTGATTTAAGAATGAATAGATTAACAAACAATTTGACCATTTTGGTTTCTGCTAATTTCTCCTGGACGAATTTCAATCAAATCGCCTAATTTTAAAACCCCAGATAATATAGATCCACCAACAATACCTCCTTTCATTTCTTCAACATCATCACCAGGTTTATTAACATCAAATGATCTAATTATATTAAATATATTATAAAATTAAACCTAATAACTATAAGTTTAGGACTATCATTGAATAATCTTTTTGGAATAGGAATATATTCTGTGATATATTAACACACAGTGTCAATATTATAATTTAATTAAGCTGAAATTGGTATAATTGGAGAACTTTCTGCTCTTGTTCCTTAGATGAATTTTTTTATTTCTTCATAATTCTTATTTGCTGCATTTTAATCTCTAAAGATAAGATCTACTTTATTTTGAATTATTATTATTTTATTTAGTTGCATTATTTCGACAGCAGCTAAATGTTCTGATGTTTAAGGTTAAGGACAGCTCATGTTTCCTTTTAAAGTAATAATAATAATTCATTGATAAATATACCTGCAATTAATAATAAACAAGCATCCATAACTGCTGCTCCTGTCAACATAGTAGCCATTAAAATATCATGCCCGGGGCAATCAACAAAACTAACGTGTCTTAATAATTTCATATCATTTTCACATTTTGTACATTTAGGCTTATCATCTTTATCACTACTAAATGATTTATATCCTTCTGGATCTTTACATTGTCTAATTTAATAAAAATTATTACATGCATTTATAAATTTTAGCATTTGCATATCCAAGTTTTATAGTAATATTTCTTACTTTTTCATCTCTAAATCTTACAGTATGAACTCCTGTAATAGCTTTTACTAGAGTTGATTTTCCATGGGCAACATGACCTATTGTACCAATATTTATAGTGGCCTATCTACTGATAACCTCAGGCGATAAAACGAATAAATCAGGTATTTATTCATATAATTATACAGATAATTAAGGTTATTTAAGCATTAATTCTTTTTATTTCTCTTTAGAAAGCATTTTATAAGATTTATTTATTAATTATAAACATTAAATTTAATAAATAAAAACTATTAATTTTTATCATATAATAAATATTAATATGAAAATCTGCATAATTTTGTGTTTATTAATAGTTTCAAACTAGTAATTTATACCTGATATATTCAAAATTATGAATTTAATGGATAAAAGTATTAAATCTAAAGGAATTCAACAATAATAAAATGGTTAGAATAAAAAATTAAGGGGTTTTTCCAAATAAATTATTAAAAACTAAGATGGATCAATCACTACTATTACTAAAGAATTTGGAGATAGTCCATTATAAAGTGATGATAATACTATAAATCCAATCAAAATTATAAAAATTAATACAGATGATAATAAAATTTAAGATATCGATATGGGAAATCCATTTGCAAATATAATAGGTAATCTAATGGGAGATATATAAAATGAAATACAAAAAGATGTAGTTAAATAAGAACAAAAAAACAAAAAAAACAAATAAAACAAATAAAATAAAATTTTAGAAAAAAAAAAAAAATAAAAAAAAAAAATTATTTAAAAATAAGAAAAAAAAAAAAAAGAAAAAAAAAAAAAGAATAAAAAAAAATAAAAAAAAATAAAAAAAATTAAATAAAAAAA
>Ga0228633_1000452_pt1 | contig 11589 bp, 10 predicted proteins | sample 41DmetaG_FD_182703 | JGI IMG/M metagenome (GOLD analysis project Ga0228633, IMG submission 182703) | Seawater microbial communities from Monterey Bay, California, United States - 41D | ecosystem: Environmental > Aquatic > Marine > Coastal | place: USA: California | collected 2016-11-13
TCACTATACGTAAGGGATACTGCTTTAAGGTTACGTCAACAAGGAATGGACTTAGCAAGAGCACAGTTATCCTCATTTCAAAATTTAAACCTTCAAAATAAAGGAATCATGAGATCAGTTGGTTCCCAACAAAATAATCCTTATCTTATAGATAATGGCTTCGGTGAACAAGAAGATATATCTTGGTTATTATAAAGGAGCTATTTATAATATATACTGAATTAAAATATTCATTGAATGGCAGATAAATCATTATTTCCAAGACTACAGAGACTCTTCTCATCAGATGTAATAATTAGAAACATCGGCGGAACCGAACTAAAGGTAGCTGATATTAATAAAATACAGACAACTGGTAATTTTGAAACTAATTCTTTAGTGGATAGGTTCTCAAGATTACATATATACAATAACAAAAATCTATTTAATCCTAACCTTAATTACCAATCTCTCCGTATACAGTTATACTCTGATTACGAAGCAATGGATACAGACCCTATAATAGCTTCAGCATTAGATATATTAGCAGATGAAGCTACGCTTAAAAACGATATGGGGGAAGTACTTTCAATTAAATCTTCAGACGAAAACTTACAAAGAGTACTATATAACCTTTTTTATGATGTATTAAATATTGAATTTAATTTATGGTCATGGGTCAGAGGAATGTGTAAGCATGGAGATTACTTTTTAAAATTAGAAGTAGCAGAAAAATTCGGAGTCTATAACGTATTACCTTATACGGTTTATAATATGAGTAGACACGAAGGAGCAGATCCGGAAAAACCCGCCCAAGTACAATTTACAATTGACCCAGATGGGCTTGCTTCTTCTCAAGACCCTACATATATACCAAAAAGAGATTCTAAAGCTGTAGTCTTAGACAATTACGAAGTAGCACACTTTAGATTAATATCAGATCATGCTTACTTACCTTACGGTAGATCTTTTATTGAACCAGCTAGAAAAATATTTAAACAACTTACGTTAATGGAAGATGCGATGTTAATTCACCGTATAATGAGAGCTCCAGAAAAACGTACTTTCTTTGTAAATGTTGGTTCTATACCTCCAGCAGAAGTTGATCAGTTTATGCAAAAGACTGTTAATGGAATGAAAAAAACTCCTTATGTTGATCCTAAAACAGGACAATATAACTTGAAGTTTAACATGCAGAACATGATGGAGGATTTCTACGTACCGGTAAGAGGAGGAGATGCTTCTACTAGAATAGAAACTACCAAAGGATTAGACTACGATGGTACTAATGATATACAGTACTTGCAGTCTAAAATGTTTGCTGCTTTAAAGATACCTAAAGCATATTTTGGATATGAAGGAGATTTAAGTGGTAAAGCTACTTTAGCAGCAGAAGATATAAGATTTGCTAGAACAGTTGAAAGAATACAAAAGATAGTAGAATCTGAATTAACAAAAATTGCCTTAGTACATTTATATACTCAAGGATTTACAGGAGAGAGCCTAACAAACTTTGAAATCAAGTTAACGAACCCATCAGTAGTATACGAACAAGAAAAAGTAGCACTCCTTAAAGAGAAGATTGATTTAGCTAATCAAATGAAAGACTCTAAAATGTTCTCTACTGATTACATATATGACCACATATTTAATTTATCTGAGGATCAATATAATGAAATGAGAGAGCTTGTAAGAGAGGATGCTAAACGAGCATTTAGAATAGCACAAGTAGAAGCAGAAGGAAATGATCCTGCTAAATCAGGAAGATCTTACGGTACCCCACATGATTTAGCTTCTATGTACGGTAGAAGAGCAACATCAACAGAAAAAGGCGGAGGACCTGGATCAGTACCACCAGGTTATAACGAAATAGGACCTGAAGGCGGAAGACCGAAAGAAAAAGCATCAATTTACGGAACTAATGCAGACCCTATGGGCGGAAGAGATAGATTAGGAGTACATGGAATGCATGGAGGTTTCGAATCAGATAATGAAAATGTTGCAGAATTAAATACAAATAAAGCACAAACTATATATCATCAAATTAAAGATTCATTCGAAAACAGTAAGGAAATGATATTTGAATCCACAAAAGAAACCCCTTCTAAGCTATTAGATGAAAATCAACTTAAAGATTTAGAGGACTAACCCATATTTATATATAGTAACCGTATATTATGAAGATAAAACATTCAAAGTTTAAGAATACTGGTTTAATTTACGAATTGTTAGTTAAACAAATAGCAGCTGATACGCTCTCAAAGAACGAATCTGCAGCTGTAGGTATATTAAAGAAGTACTTTGGCGGAAATACCGTAATAGCAAAAGAGTTAAAATTATACGAATATATCTTAAAGAATAATAACTTAAGTGAAGCAAAAGCTGAAACTGTGATTTCCTCTATAACAGAGATTTCAAGGAAACTTAACCAAAAAACTTTAAGAGAATCAAAATATAAACTAATCTCAGAAATTAAAGAAAACTACAACATAGAAGATTTCTTTGCTATATCAGTTAGAGACTATAAACCTCTCGCAGCATTATATTGCCTATTAGAAGCTCAAAATAACGATACATTAGTTAACCCAGACTTCTTAGTAAATAATAAATTTACAGTCTTAGAGCATTTAACTTCTTCCCAAGTAGATAAAGATACCGTAAAAGATACGTTAATAGAGGAGTACTCAAAATATGATAAAGATTTAAGATTATTAACATATAAAATACTTCTTGAAAAGTTCAACAATAACTACAAAACTCTTTTACCGGAACAGAAAAATATACTTAAAGAATTTATTACATCAGTAAATTCAAAAACAAGGTTAAGAACTTTAGTTAATGAAGAAGTAGAAAAAATTAGAGCTGAAGTAAATGAATTAGCATCTAAGATAAAAGATGAAGTAGTGCAGATTAAACTACAAGAAGTACTTAAGAGTATTAAAACTCTAAAGAAGACTGAAAAAATTAGCGATAACCACCTTATAAATTTAATGCAATATTACGACTTAGTTAACGAAATGCGTAAACTATGAAACGAAGTGTAGTATTAAAAGCTGTAAGAGAGGTAATCGAAGAACTAAGTTCAACAGCAGGTGTAGCAGGGTACCAGACTCCTTTTGCTTTTAGTAAAGGGAATAAGAAAAACCGAGCTACTAAACAAGCTGAAAGACTAGGTTATAAGATAGTAAAAAAATAAAAGACCACATAACACTAAAATGTTTGAATATTTAGATGAAAACGTTAACAGAAAAGTATAGAGGAGTAGTAAACGAAACGTTTAACAAAACACAATTCGTTAGAGACGCTCGCATGGCATTGCCAAATTTAATATCTCAATTCAACGGATTTGAAGATACTGTATCAATTCTTAAAAGTAAGGGAATGATTTCTGATGCTAAAAAAGCAGAAGAAAAAGTTTACAACCTATCCGACGAGGCAATTCGTAGAGGTACGGATTTTGAACTTGAAGCAATGGGACTTATGTCTCAAGACAAAGTATCTGAAGAAGACTTAGCAAAGGCTAAGGATAAAGCTTTAGTTAATTTGAAGAAAGATAGTTTACACTACCTTAATTTATTAGCAGGAGAATCTTCTAAAGTTGATAAACATGATAAACCAGTAGAGTTTAAAAAAGGTAAAGAGGTAGATACGTTCAACGGAACTAAAAAAGCAGACTTAAAAGAGAATTATACTAAAGATACTCTTTTAAAAGCTTTAGGAAATGCAGATGATGCCTTTATTCAATTAAGGGATGGAAGAGAGTTAATCATATACAATCCAAACTCTAATAATGATGATAATGCTGCTATGTGGCATGACGATACAGTTTTTGCAGTTGATCAAGATGGACAAGAAGAAGAAGTTGACTATAAAGATATTACAAACGCATACTTAGAAGAGAAAATCTCAGAAGCAGAACCAATACCTACTGAACCAGGTATAGATGGAAAAAGAACAGTAAACCACGACAGAAAAATGGCTATGAGAAAAGTCATTGATGCACTAACAATTACAGGTGACGATAAAGGGTATAAGATTAATACAGATCAAGCATTAGATTTTATTAGAACACATAAAGACGATATATTTTCAGGGGAAATAGATACAGATAATATTGAAGATATATGGTTTAACTATAATGAGTATGAAACTATCAATAGAGATAGTTACGACGAAGAAGTAGAAGTAGAAGAAGCAATGTCTGATCAACAGATGAAAGATATAGAGAAATATGGACAGGAAGATAAAGTAGTAAAGAACTTTAAACCTGGAGATATGTTCTCAAAAGAGTTTGATTACGAAGGTATGTTAGAGTTTGGACTAAAAATTAGACTTAATACGCCTATTGAAACACTTCAATCATTATTTGATTCATTTGAAGATGTTAACTACCACTCAGAAGGAAGTCATTTATCATACGCTATTGATTCTATAAAAGAAAAAGATAAAGTAGAAGCATTAGATCACTTAAGAAACTTTAAAAAAGCTATTAAGAAAACTTTAGTTAGTTTCAACGAAGGAGCAGATCCAAGTAGAAAACAATTAGAAGAAGCAGAAGTAGTAGTAAATGAAAGAGTAGGTAGCTTACAGGAGTTTATCTCTCTTATTCAAGATAGAGCAGCAAATAACGATACTACAGAAGCAGAAGAAGCAGAAGAGGTAATGTATGCTTTAGGAGAGCATTATAACTTAGGTGTTGATATTATGCATGGTGCAAATGAAGGTAGGAGATCTAAAACATACGGTAAAATAGCAGAAGGTAGAAGAAAGAAGACTAAAGGTGGAAAAGTAGTAACAGAAAATGACTACGAAACTGGAGGATATGTAGAGAGCATGGGACCTATGTTTGATAAAGGTGTTAATATGTTAATTAAAGCCTGGGAAGAGTGGAAAATGGGACCAATGACAGAACCTGGTATGATAGAGTTTGCTAAAAAAGATGTACTTAGTTATTTAGAGACTCAACTTATGGTTGAGAATCTTGAAGAAAAGAAGGGTAAAGATCTTGACGGAGACGGAGATGTTGATGGAGACGATTATAAACATGCTAAAGACAAAGCTATTAAAAAAGCAATGGGTAAAGATGAAATCGTAAAAGAAAATATCAAAGCAATAATCTCTAAAGTATTAGAAGAAGGAACAATCAACGAAGCAGCTACAAATGAATTAGCAAAGTTTGCTGAGCAATACGGCGGTTTTGAGGGAATGAAAGCAGCTATTATACAACTGCAAGACGTAGTAACAGATATAGAATCGTACTACGACAAGACAAGAACAAAGATACAGAAAGTCTACCATACATTAGGAGACATTAGAAATGAAGAAGGATTAAAAGTTGGAGGATTTCTAGCTCCAGCTATAGAATCAGCTTTTAATAAAGACTTAAGACCTGTTACTAAAGCAGGATTTACTAAAGGACTAGATACCCCTAAAGTAAAAGTTATATCTAAAAGAGAGTTAGATAGACAGGATGTGGGAGTACCTAATATAGGAGAAGACGAAAAACAGACAGTCTATTCAGCACCTCTAAATGGAACATTAAGAGAGACTAAAAAGTAAGACTATGGCACAACTATTAATAGAAGTAACACCATTTAAATCTATATTAAGGGAATCAAAAGAGAAACCTGGAGTATATGAAGTGGAAGGCGTAATGCAAAGAGCAATCGCAAAAAATCAAAATGGCCGTACTTATAGTAAAGCTATATTAGAAAGAGAATCATCAAAGTATATAGAAGAGTTTGTAAAGAATGGTAATGCATTCGGAGAACTTGATCACCCTGAATCTCCCATTGTCTCCTTAAAGAACGCCTCTCATATAGTAAAAGAGTTATGGTGGAAAGGAAACGATCTTATGGGACGTGTAGAACTACTAAACACACCAGCCGGAAACATTGTAAAAGAGATTATAAAAGCAGGACATACAATAGGGATTTCATCTAGAGGTACAGGTTCAGTTACTCAAACTAATGAAGGTACTTTAGAAGTTCAACCAGACTTTGAATTGGTATGTTGGGACTTTGTTTCTAATCCATCTACACATGGTGCGTTTATGAATCCAATATCTTTACAAGAAGGTAAACAGAAACTAAACAAATATAGCGGATTAGATTCTATTATCAACGATATACTAAGAGCTTAATGAAACTTCAGAATATACTATTCGAAAATAATGAAGAAAATGCTGTTGAACCGGGAATGGCAGCAATGGCTACAAAGCTAGCACAAGCAGTTGAAAAAGAACTTGAAGCTAATAAAGAAGACATAGAATCCAAAGAAGGACAAGTAAACGAAGCAGCTATTGTAGGTATAATAGGATATGTACTACTATCTAACACAGTAGCAAATATGCTGGCTAAGATGTTTAAATGGCTTGCTAAAAAATATAACAAACCTGGAATGATGGATAATGCTCAATGGTGGTATAATTTCACTCATAAAAATGAAGATGCATTTATGGCACCTATCAAACGTATAGTTGGAATTTTTACTAAAGATGAAGCAAAGAAGAAAGGTATAACTAAGATACTATACTCTATAATCATATTCGGTATGGCAGGATCAGCAGGAGGCTCAGCAGTACAGCTACTAAAACAGACAAAATGGGCTACAGCAGCAGCATATAGCGCCAAAGCATTAATTAAAGGAGCAGAAGTCAGCACTCTTATTAAAGGAGCTGTAGAAGACTTAGTCTCATAAGATAATTCCTCGGACGCTACCGACGGGCAGGAAAGTTAACCATCTTTATAGGTGGTTTTCTTGTTTTTGGTAAATAGTATATATTTATATACGAATATACAGTGATCTATACTGTATTATATTTTGTAAAAACTTTCCTATTACGATTACAATAATCGTAGAAACCAAACAAATTTATTAAAATGGCAAACAAAGATTTATTCAAGCAAGCTATTGCTGAAGCAAAATCTATTAGAGAAGCTGCTATTGCTAATGCTAAAGAAGCTTTAGAAGAATCGTTAACTCCACACTTAAAGGATATGTTAGCTGCTAAATTACAAGAGATGGATGATGCATCTGTTGAAGAAGAAGTAGTAAACGAAGTAGAGGTAGACGAAACTGAAGAAGTAACTGAAGTAGAGACAGTAGAAGGAGAATCTATGGAGGATGAAAAAGCAATGGAAGAAGCAGAGGATGATTCAGAAGAATCTGAAGACGAAGCTGAAGACGCTGGAGAAGAAGAAGCAGCTGAAGAAGCTGAAGAAGATGTAGAGGTAAAGGACATGGAAGTGGACGACCTTAAAGATCTTATTCGTGACATTATCGCACAAGAAATGGGCGACGGTGGTGAAGAAGAATTAGGCATGGACGACATGGACGCTGGAGCAGAAGTAGAACCTGAGGGTGATATGGAAGTTGGAGCTGAAGATGAAGAAATTGACCTAGACGAACTATTAGCCGAGTTAGAATCAGTAACTAACGAGGAAGTAGAAGAAGAAGTAACTGAAGAAGTAGAAGAAGAAGTAAAAGAAGAAGTAAAAGAAGAAGAAATTAAAGAAGAAGATAATTCTGAATTAAATGAAGCTTTAGATACTATCCAAAACTTACAGAACCAACTACAAGAAGTTAATCTTCTTAATGCAAAACTATTATATGTTAACAAAGTGTTTAAGACTAATAACTTATCTGAAGCACAAAAAGTTAATATCATTGCTGCATTTGACAAAGCTGAAACAGTAAAAGAAGTAAAATTAGTATTCGAAACTGTTTCTGATAACGTTGTAGCTAAGAAAGCTACAAAAGTTACTAACGAGAGCAAATTAGGAATGGCATCTAAAGCGACTGGAACTACAGCTTCTAAACCAGAGGTAATTTCAGAAGTTAGCGCTGCTGTAAAAAGAATGCAAAAATTAGCTGGTATTATTTAAAATTTAAAAAAACTATTTAACAAACCTTAATCATGGAAATTAATTCTTTATTAGAAAGTGCAAATGGCTATAAAGCCTTGCAAGACGATGCTGCTAAACTTGCAGACAAGTGGGGAGCATCAGGATTGCTTGAAGGTTTAGATGCTAAAACATCTAATAACATGGCAATCATGTTAGAAAATCAAGCAAAACAAATCGTAGCTGAGCAATCATCTACAGGAGGAAGCGCAATCGGAGCAGCCGGTGGTGGATCAGAACAATGGGCAGGAGTTGCTTTACCTTTAGTAAGAAAGGTATTCGCTCAAATCTCATCTAAAGATTTCGTCTCGGTTCAACCAATGAACTTACCTTCAGGTCTAGTATTTTACTTAGACTTTAAATACGGAACTGCTGGAAACGGTAGAGCTGCTGACGCTAGCATGTATGGAAATGCATCTGGAGTTAACAAATTAGGAGTAGATGTAGATGCTGCTGGTGGTTTATACGGTGCTGGTGCATTCGGATACTCTATCGCAACTAGTTCATTAGCTGTATCAGCTGCTGCAACTGGATCTGCTGCTTCTGCATCAGTTGCATTTGACAACGATGTTGCAATCGCTGACTACTTTACAGTAGCTATCGGATTACCATCAGGAGCTGACGCAGAAGGTGTAAGAGCATTTAGATTATTATCTGGTTCAACAGATATTACTACTAACCCAGAACTTACGTTCTTAAGTGGAGGAAATGTAAACTTCGTAGTAGCTAAATCTGCAACTGCTGCAGTATCTATCACAGGTGCAATGGAATACCACGTACAACCTGCTGATAACACAAGAGGAGACTTTGAAGACAATCCTGCTGGATCAATCAACATTCCAGAAATCAACGTAGAGTTGAAATCTGAATCAGTTGTTGCTAAAACAAGAAAATTGAAAGCACAATGGACACCAGAGTTCGCTCAGGATCTTAATGCTTATCATTCAATTGATGCTGAAGCTGAACTTACTTCTTTATTAAGTGAGTACATTTCAATGGAAATTGATCTTGAAATCTTAGACATGTTAATTGGTGGTGCTAGAACTACTGAAAGATGGTCTGCAGAGAACAACAAAGTATGGAATGGAACAGCTTGGGAAAGCTCAAGTTCTGACTTCTACAATACTCAAGGACAATGGTTCCAAACTTTAGGAACTAAAATCCAAAAAGTATCTAACAAAATTCACCAGAAAACCTTAAGAGGTGGAGCAAACTTCCTAGTATGTTCTCCTTCTGTAGCTACTATCTTAGAATCAATTCCAGGATATGCTGCACAAACTGATGGAGATCAGGCTGAATTTGCAATGGGTGTTCAAAAAGTTGGACAACTTAACGGTAGATTTAAAGTATATAAGAACCCTTACATGACTGAAAACACAATCCTAACTGGATTTAGAGGTGGACAGTTCTTAGAAAGTGGTGCTGTATATGCTCCATATGTACCATTAATCATGACTCCTCTAGTATACGATCCTGCTACCTTCACTCCAAGAAAAGGTATCATGACTCGTTACGCGAAGAAAATGATTAGACCAGAATTTTATGGAAAAATCTTTATCTCTGACTTAGCGACGATATAAGGTAACATATTTTATTGGATTACATTGAGAGGGGCTTTTTTAGCCCCTTTCTTTTTTTATTTACGTTTGAATTACTATTTATAGTTATAATAATAACGTTATTGATATATGGCACATAAGCACCATACAGACGAGGTCTTCGTCTCTAAAAGAAGACCAAAAGGTCCTATCAAGTTTAAAGTTCAACTGAATGAAGAGCAAAAACTAGCAAAAGCAAAAATATTTGAATCTCCTATAACAGTACTGAAAGGAATGGCCGGGAGCGGTAAAACATTAGTAGCAGTACAGGTAGCTTTAGATCTACTCTTTCAAAAAAAGATAGAAAAAATTATTATTACTAGACCAACTGTATCTAAAGAAGATATAGGCTTCCTACCAGGAGATATAAAAGAAAAAATGGACCCATGGTTAGCCCCAATCTATCATAACCTCTACGCTTTATACAGTAAAGAGAAAGTAGATAAAGAATTAGAGAAGGAAAATATAGAAATCGTACCTTTTGCATTTATGAGAGGACGTACTTTCCTAAACTCATTCGTTATAGTAGATGAAGCTCAGAATGTAACACATAACCAAATGGAAACAGTAATAGGTAGACTGGGAAAAGGATCTAAAATGGTAATATGTGGAGATTTGGCACAAATCGATTTAAAAGACAAGAGAGAAACTGGATTTTCTTTTTTAGCACGTATAGAAGAGCAAGTAGAAGGGTTTAAAACCCATACATTATTACAGAATCATAGACACGAAATTGTCTCACCTATATTAAAGGTATATAAAACATTTAGTGATTAAATTTTTTACGGTAACCTTATTACAATACCTTACTATTTATTATAAAACTATATTCGATGGCTAATACAAGTATTTGGAACGGAACAAGTAACTTCACCGCAGGACAGACCCCTTTTGGGTTTTACGATAGTGATAGTAGCTTTGCTGTAGATGCAGATAAGGTAGCAAAATTCTGTGCTACAAGATTAGGGTACCCTTTAATGGATGTTGAACTACAATCAGGTTCTCTTTACGCATGTTTTGAAGAAGCTGTTACAACTTACGGAAATGAAGTCTTTCAATATAAGATTAGAGAGAATTACTTATCTTTTGAAGGAGCTCCAACAGGAAGTTCTTTAAATAATCAAATTGTAGAGCCTAACATTAACCGTTTTGTACAGATTGCTAAGAATTATGGAACAGAAGCAGGAGTAGGAGGAAATGTAACTAAGTATTCTGGATCTCTAACTATAACAGGCTCACAGCAAAACTATGACTTAGATCAATGGGCTACAGATAAAGGTATAGAGGGTGGTATTGAAGTAAGAAGGATATTTTATGAAGCGCCTCCTGCAATACAGAGGTACTTTGATCCTTATGCAGGAACAGGAACAGGTACTCACTCCCTAATGGATCAATTTGGATTCGGAAACATGAGCCCAGGTGTTAATTTTATGTTAATGCCGGCATCATACGATATACTAAAGACTCAAGCAATAGAATTTAACGATCAAATAAGAAAATCAACATTTACTTTTGAATTAGTTAATAATAGACTTAAATTATTCCCAGTACCTGCTGTAGACGGAGTACTTATCTTTGAGTACATGAAACTTTCAGATAAATCGGCACTAAATTTTGATTCTAATACCGGTAATATAACAACTGTATCAGAAGTACCTTACAGCAATCCAGAATATGCACATATTAACAGTGTTGGACGACAGTGGATATATGCATTTGCATTAGCTTTAGCAAAAGAAATGCTAGGTTATGTGAGAGGTAAGTATCAAACAGTACCAGTACCGGGTTCAGAAGCTACTTTAAATCAAGCAGACTTATTAACTGATGCTAGAGCAGAAAAAACAGAATTACTAACAAATTTAAGAAGTATGTTATTAGAAGCTTCAAGAGGAGCACAAATGGAAGCACAGGCACAAGAGTCTGATTTCTTAAGAGCAACTCTAGCACAAGTTCCAATGACTATATACGTAGGATAATGAAGTTACTTACAATAATAGAACAGATAGTATTTAATACCTATGAAGGTATGGTACGTGTAATGTATAAAGAAGGTGAAAGCGAGAATATAGCAGAGCTATTACGTGCATTACCGGGTATTACCACTGTTA
>Ga0228633_1000466_pt1 | contig 11416 bp, 4 predicted proteins | sample 41DmetaG_FD_182703 | JGI IMG/M metagenome (GOLD analysis project Ga0228633, IMG submission 182703) | Seawater microbial communities from Monterey Bay, California, United States - 41D | ecosystem: Environmental > Aquatic > Marine > Coastal | place: USA: California | collected 2016-11-13
ACCCCAACCCCTACATCACTTAAGTACTATTCTATAATTTTATAAATAAAATATAAAAAGTATTAAAAATTATTAAAAATTTTCAAATATTTTTTATAAATTGAATTATTAGTATAAAAGAATATTCAAATAATTAATCAATTTTGATAGTAGATTCAATTATTATAATTCTGCACTTAACATTAAAATTCTAGAATTTTAATATTATCATTTTAAATAACTTTTTTAGTCTCTAAAGTTTCACTTTGAATATCATAAAAAGTCATATTTTTATTAGGAAAATAGAATCGTATCAAGTCGTCCTCTTGAATAATTCTATTATATTAGTAAAAAATACTCTTAATTTAGCCCTAATATATATGGACTATCACAATATATTTATTTTTATTTTACATCTAATTTTTAGTATTATTCTCCTTTATAGAGTTCTAGTTAGTTTATATTTTATTAAACAGGTAGAAATTTTTATTAATCTTAATTGATAAATTTAGTTTCAAAATCTTTAATAATTTATTGCCATTTTTTATATTCAATTAAAGCTTTAGAATATTTCAAATTAATATCATTTTATTGTTAAGTCCTAATAATAAAAAATAAAAAACTTTATTTCATTTAAAGTATTTTAAAATGGCAATTATTATGACTATTCAAAAGAAAGAATTCTAGAATTATCATTTTAAATGATTTTTTTATTATCAGAAATTAAACAAATACAACAAATTAGACATGTTATAGCTATAAACATTAAACTCATTTTTGATGAATCAACATTATTTCTTTAAAAAATTTCATTTTCTTCCTCAAAATTATTGTTTGTATCGTAATAATTGTCGAAAAACTCATTTCTTCCTACATTATAATCTTTATTTATTATACATTAGCAATTTTACTGCATTTATTTCAGTTTATTTTCTAATTCTTATACTTTATATTTCAAATTTTAATTTTCAGTTTCAAGGTTTATTATATAGACTTTTCTATTGTCTCGAGATTTTTAAGCAGATGCTCTGTTTCTTAATACTTATACCATTTTTTTTATTTATGCATCATCATAATTTTTATTTTCTTTTATTAATTGCTTTTTAATAGACTTAAAAAGATTTTTCGATTCATTATTATCATTTTTTTTTATTTTTTTTGAATTTCTCAAAATTGAAGTATCTTACGACAAAAAATCTATGGTATTTGTTGCATCTTCAGAAGAGTTTTATGATAATGACCTAGGGATATAATTATCATCAAAGTAATTCAAAAATTTATCTTATTATAAGAGAAGATTGCTCATTTAATATTTTTTAAATATTTTATTATATTATATAAGATTATTTTATAAGACATATTTTTTATTATTCTTAAATAAAAAATTTTACTATTTTTAAATAAAAAACTTTATTATTTTTAAATAAAAAACTTTATTATTTATAAATAAAGTTTATAATCTTAAATATTCAAATCTAGTTAGAACCTTAAATTAAACTAATTTAGTATTCTTATTTATATTAATTTTAGCAGCATATTTTAAAGCAATTCTTAATTTTGAATCGTTAATTATCATCTTATTTTAAATTTGATTCTAATTGGCTTCCTTTATATGAACTATTTTACTAATATAATATACATTTATTTATCTTTTTTAAATCTCTCGTATTAAGTTTTATTTAATAGTAAACTTTAAGTTTATATATAAAATAGATAACTAAATAAAAAAAAATACAACCATAAAGGTAATAAACATGAAATTCCAAATATTGAAATATAAACAGAAACTATAAAAATATTAATATTTTCTTAGTGTATATCAATTTATATAATTGTAAGATATTATAGACTTTCTATATAAATGTATAATAATTACAAATAATACCAAAAATAACCATAAGTAATATATTACATATTAAAGATAATAAATAGAAATAAAAATATAGATGATTCCTTAATAAGTATATTTATATACTTAGCTCCTATACAGTTATTGACCCATGGACAGTGATGATCAAATACTTAAATACATCTATTACACACTTTGCAATGCTTACTTCTTTCTGGTTAAATTATCTTTTTATCATTAATAATTACTTTACAATCAAAACATATTTATTTTATGTCTGATTTTTAAAGCAAATCTAAAAATTTATCATCAGTGCCTTTTTTTACATAACCAGGAGACTATAACCATAACAATAATAATAATATTGTTTCTAAAACAATTCTTACTAATATAAAAACTGTAAATCCTTTAACTTTCAATTAAATTTATCATACTTGGACCCAAATAATTGTAATATAAATATATATGAAAATAATATAGAAATATATTCCCTAAAATACCTACATATTTAAATCTTTTTCTATCAAAATCTTTAAATTTCAGCAAACCAAAGAATAGTGATTTACTTTTCAAAATTTCCATTATTTTTATTCCAATATTTAATTAAATTGGAATCTTTTAATTAAAATTCTTTTATAAAAAAATAAAACTTATATATTTTTATTAGCTCCTTTAATTAATAGTCTTTTTATAATTTGAGAGTTACCTTCTAAAACTGCTAAATGCAAAGGCGTATTTCCATCGATATCTTACTAGTTCACATTACAACCTGCCTCTGTTAGAAAATTAACTGCTTATAAGGATGAATTAAATACAGCCCTAAACTAAATTTAAAAAACCAATGTAAAGCTATTTAATTATTTTGATTTATATAATCAAAATCAATATTTTTATTTTTGAAATATTATAAATTTATGCATTAATTTTTAAATGCAGTCATAAAAAAAACATTTACAAATTCAGGTGAATTCTATGTTATTTCATAAAATTTCTCCAATTTTTATATAAGATTCTTTATAAATAAAATTCATACTAAATTTTAGTTATTATATGCATACATAACGGGGATATAATTTTCTTTATCTTTCATTATTAATAAATTATAGAGAAATTTTTCTCCTTTTTATTAAATTGTAATAAAAATTAGGTAATTGATTATTTCTTCATAATCTAGCCTACATGCTATATGAAAAACTATTATATCTAATAAAAGTACGATTCTTTTAAGAGCTTTTTTCAATTATTTTTTCAAAATCAAATTATAATTCATATTATAATAAATTTTTTATTGTATTTATATCATTTCTATAACACGCAATGATAGTATTTTCTATATCTATTCTTTCTTATGATACTAAACTCATAAAAAATAATTATAAAAGTGTTATAAAATATATTAAATATTTATTATATCAAATATAATGGTAAAAAATGTTCCTAAAAAATGCTTAAAAAAAAATTAGGAATTTAAAGAAAAAAAAATTGATAAAAAAACTAAAAACGAAAATGTTCTTAATACTAATGATGACTAAATTACACCTTAAAAAAGTCACATAACATAAAATTTATGTATAATTCATTAATCTCCTATAGAATTTTTATGTTAATAGCATGATTATTTAAAGGAATTGTGTGGGCATTGTATTTTAGAACATTCTTTTCACATATAGCATATTATATCTATAACATAAATAATGAATGATTCTTAAATAATTTTTGATAAAGTAATTAAAAATCCAAAGAAATTTTAGAAAGAAATAAAAAAAAATTTTAAAAACAACTAAATTAAGCTAAAAGATTTTAAAACTAATATTCACTAATAACTTAATATATATATTGATTAAATAATTTAAACTATGAATTAAAATTGCATTTAATAAAAAGAAATGATCAATGAAATTGGAAATAAAAGGAGAATAACTGCAGAAAATGGCATTACATATTTTAGAAAATATTATTTATATTTTCAGCAAAAAAATATTTTATAAACACCGTAAATTAATTTAAATAAAATTTGCATAAGTTAATAATTCTAAAATATTTTGTAATAAAATATTTAAACTAATTACTAAAACTATAATATATAATCAAGCAACGATGATTCACCAAAATATTTACATTGGTTTGAATGGGGTAAAAAAAAAATGAATATATATGATATAAGTCTAAATTAGACACATAGTATCGAATTATAGATAAGTTTTAAAATACCTAGTTTTAGTAGAAGCATCATGTTACCAGATGGAAAAATATTTTTATTAGGAGGAGAAGAGCCTGAATATTTAAGTAAGAAGGAAATATATTTATATAATCCATTACTAAATGATAATAAATTGCATCAAAAAAGTTTTTATCTATATATATAGATAGTATGCCTAATAAAAAATTTGATTTTACTGTTTGTCATGTATCAAATTGCATATATGTCATATGTGGAAAAGATTCCGACAGTGAAGTGACAGATAGTTGTGAAAAGTATTACATAGATGAAGATCAATGGTAAAACATAGCACCTGTAAATAAAAAAAGATACGCAGCTAGTGCATGTGGATTTAGAGGAAATAAAATATTTTTGTTTGGTGGAAGGTATATTTTGAATAAATTAGATCAGAAGTTAATAATTTGATGGTAAGTGAAATAGAGTGTTATTCTATCGAAAACAATACTTGGACTATATTTAATATAGTTTAAGGATGGAATATTTGGACTCCAGTTGAAGTTTGCGCATGTTTATAAATAAATTCTAATTAAATTATGATATTTGGGGGGAGTGATGTTCAGATTAAAGATTAACAAAATTCATTAATTGTGTCAATCAATGAGACAATGTAATTAAAATTTTAAAAAAGAATAGAAAAAAAATCTGATTTGAAAAAAGCGTAAGTTTTCGTGTCTAATCCTTTTTTGTATGGAAATTATGTATATGCCATAGGAAATGAATATTATATGAAGCATAGGTGTTTACATAGATATTTTATTCATGAAGACGAATGGGAAATAATTTTTTGAATTTAATCAATAATAAACTTTTTAATTTTTTATAATTATATTTATAGAATCTTTAAATGTTTCGCTATAGTAACGTAAAGTAAATTTACAAATCATTTTCTTATGTGCAATCTCATGTTTTAAGAAAGTTATATAAAAAATTTTTAGACAAATAAGATCATTTTAATCTGTTGTTCCATCAATATCTACAATGAGAACATAAAATATATTATATAGTTTAGATTTAAATCTTATTGATTTATAAGAAAAAGATATGGAAGATGAAGATTTGGAAGTGTATAATAATTTTATTTTCATAGTTGTCAGTGGCATCAAAATTGATTTGATAATTTATATATTTTAAAATATGATATTCATTTTTTTGTAGTAATATATAATAAAATAAAATATTTTATATTTGCATTTTAATATTTTCTCAAATTTATTCATTTTCTAAAAATCTTAATATTGTTTTAATATCTGGTCTTAATTGTGCCTCTTATTACCAGCATTATTTTATCAAATTACTCATTTAATTACTTATTTTTTACCGATCTATTTTAGGTCTAAATTAATTTTATCCTATTGTTTCGATTAATTATTTAATAGATACATTTTAAAAGGAAATTTCTTCGTGATATATTTCCCATGCTATTACTCCAAACGAATAAATGTCTTATTGTATTTAAGGTTTCAAAACAATTTACCCTTTTATATATATTGATTTTACATTTTTCTTAAAGAACTTCTGGAGCTGAATAATGTGATTTATTGCAATATTTTTAATGAACAGCAGCTATTTTTTTTAACGTTAAAAATCCAATATCTGAGAAATATGCTATATCTTGTATAAATATGTTATTTGGGGTCAAATGCCCATGAGCTAATTAATTATTATCAAGCATCTATATTGCTCTTGCAATTTTTGCTAAAATTTCTTATTTTTAATAATTATTTTTTTTAATTTGAATTTAATTGGATAAACAATATTATTGTTTATTTTCACTAAATAGATAATATACATCATTTTGATTATAAATAAATAGATTATTTATTATTGATGTCAAATTTTTTAAACTTAACTATTCTTTATTAATATCTTCTTTTTGAAAATTATTAATTTAATTTTTCTGTAATTTTATAATTCTAACTATCAATTATTAATTATTATTTAATAGGATTGCCTATCATTTATTACATATACATTGTGTAATTCACCTAAACCATTTTTTTTAGTTAATTAAGATTTTTCTTTTATTGTAAAATCCTGAATATTATAATAAGATAATTATAGTGATGATGAATTAAGTAATAAATTTTATTTTTTTAACAATTACATTTTAAATCTATTTATATTATCAAATGTTTTTTTAAAAATCTTTTATTATCTACAGAAATGATAGATTTATTAGATCATTATATAATTGATTTAAAATCCTAAATTCTTTTAAAGTGTTAAATTATTAGTAAATTACACAAAATATATTATGATCTATATAAAAAAAAATCATTTCCTACAAATATTTAGAAGATAAAAAAACACTTAAAATGAATACATTTAGATATATCTAAAGTCAATAGTTTGTATTATAGGCAATATGTCAGCAAAAACTAAAGTAATAAATAAAATTAGAGTTTCAGTCAAAAATCGAATTATATTTGGATTGTCTTAAAACGCCTCTTTGAATAAAAATACATAATAATCACTATGATTGTATTTATTAGAAATTTACTATGAAATTCTAGTAATAAGTAAACTAACACCCCACAATATATAAGCTTAAGTGAATATCTTATAATGGTATTTATGTAGATCTGAAATAAATGGCATTCCAGAGAAATAGCAATTCAAAAATACAAAACAAATTATGAATATAGAGGGAATAAAATAATTTATATAAGTAAAAATAGAATCTAATTTTTAATTTGAAATTCTATCTATAACAAAAAAATAAAATAGAACAATATGAGCTATAAAGTATAATATTATCAATATAACTAAATAAAATAAAATTACGAACAATAATCATAGTTTTATTTCTTAAAGGCAATGGAGCTTTTATTTTTGTCCTTTTTAAGTCAATTTTATTATTATACGTTAAAACAAAATATTACCATAAAATTAAAAAACATATTAAACTTGTAAATACCTTGATTTAAAAAATTTTACTTATGGTAAGTAAAAAAAAGTGATTAAAGACTTTTATATTTATGCATCATTTGATTAATCTTTTTCATCTTAATATAATATATTGTAAAATTGTAATATTATTATCAAAGAGGTTATTAATCTTGAAAGACATAATAATGTTTTAAAAATATAAAAAAGTTTTCCAACATAATTTTTATTATCTTTTAAAATATCTTTAACTCTAGCTAATATGAAAAGTGTTAAGATTGAATATGTAATAGCCAACAAAATAAAAAGGACCATTAATGTAATAGAATACTCTAATTCCATCAATTATTATATTTTATATAATTAAAGTAAAATTATATTTTAGAAATAAAAATACATAAACATTTGAATTTATGTATCTTTTAATTATATATTACTTATCATTTTAATTTTATGGACAGACGAGCATGGACAAGAGAAGTAATTCATTATATTACAAACTAAATTTTTATAAGATTATTAATTAATTTCTATATATAACTATTCTTTTATATCTCTTTAATCGTTTCATTTTTAGGAAGATAATGCTATAGAGGAACTTGTTAATAAATTCGGTATCAAAAAATGGACCACAATATCTGAAAAAATGGAAAAAAGTTACTGTTTATCCCCTCGTAGTGGCAAATAATGTAGAGAAAGGTATTTTCTTTGTATTTTTAATGCCCTTTTTTTGATATAAAACAATATTTTTCATTTAAAAATTTTAAATAAAAATAAAACTTAAAATTTGAAATATTTGATTATTTAGATGGTATAATCATTTAGATCCAACTATTAATAAATAAGAATGGACTTAAGAAGAAGAAATGATTATATTTAAAGCTCATAGAAAATATGGAAATAAATGGGCTGATATTTCAAAATATTTGGTTGGGAGAACAGATAATTCTATAAAAAATCATTTTTATTCTACATTGAGAAAAAGTTTGAGACGAATTAATAAATATTTAGGAGATAAAAACAGTAATACAAGTTTAATTATAAAATCATTATATTTCAATAATCTTTACAAATTATGACATTAAAAAAAAAGTTTTAAAAATCATTTGATTTAAGGCAAAATTTTAAAAAATTTTTCAAATTTTTGTTTTATTATGTAAAACTAATTTAATTTTATCACAAATTCAGATGGATTTTTCTTATAATTTATGGCTTTATTATAAAAATAATTTCATTTCATAAAACAATTAAAAATTTTATAAAAGTTAGCTAAATTTTTAAAATTTTTTGTAAAAAAATTTAATTTTAAAATTTTTATTTTAAAAATTTTCATAAAAATATATTTATTTGAAAAAATATCTCTATCTAATATTGAAAAATGATGACATAATAAAATTTTAAATTAAATAATATATTTTAAAAAAATAGGCACTGTTTAAGTCAAAGAGATTAAACCTGGAGTTTTATCAAAATTATTTTCGTTAATAGAATAAAATTATTCAGATAGTGATGAGAGTTATAAAAAATTAATTTAACATAGTGATAATTTGAAAGATTGTTTATTTAATTTTGCTCAATTGAAGCCTTAAAAATCAAAAACATCATAATAGCATGAAAATTTAAAAATGATTATAGAAAAAATTAATGAATTTAAGTTTTATATAAATTAAATAGTAAACTTTACAAAAGACAAAAAAAAAGCAGACTAATAAAAAAAATTAATAAAAATAAAAAGAGTCTTTCATTTAATATAAAAAATAAAGATATAAAATAAAAATAATATAATAAAAAAGATAATTTTTAATCATAGTTTCAAAATGAACTTTTAAGAGATATTGAATAAAAATATTTTTATAATGATTAATTTCTTTCAAATTGCTTATAAAAAAATAAAAATATATTTTTAATTAGCGATAAATAAAAAAAAAATTCTAATATAATTAATATTAAAAGTAATTATTAAAATTCATAATAGAGCTTTATAATTTTAAAAAAAATTTATATATAAATAAAAACTAGTCAGATTTCAATAATGCCATAATTTAATAAGATATTGAAGCTTTAGAGCAAAAACCTTTTAAATAAGTTAAAACTTAATAAAAATATGATATTCAAAAATTCAATAATAAAATAAATATGATAAAAAACGAAAATTAAGATTGTACTATAGACATTAATACTGTAAAATATAGTAAAATTATAAACAAAAGTGATATTTTTTTATAAGAAAGTTTTGTTTTTTATGTAAATTTAAGATTAAAATTAAATTTTTTAGATTATTTGATATGTTGATTTTTTATCACAAGATTAAAAGCTTTTTACTTTATAAATTAGTAAATTATAAAATTTTAAGGTATTAATCAAAATAAAAATATTAATGTCATTTTTGATTATAATTTTATCATATAAAATTTTTTAGGCATAAGAATTTAATGATATTTTTTACGTTTAGCAAACTCCAATTTAAAACAATATGCTATAATAAATACTTTATTTCAATGGTAATTAAGAAAATGGGGTAGAAGATACTCTTCAACAAAATGGAATAGCAAATTCTCCGTTTTAATCTGTTCAATATACAAAAAACAATAATATAGTGCCAATAACTCCAAAAATAGAATTTGGAGAAAATTGGAGTAAACAAAATACTGATTTATAAAAAAATTTTGAATTAATCTATAAATAAGACAATTTAAATTTAGATTTTAAGTAGTAAAAAAATGATAAATTAAATTAGATGGTACTTGAACTTAAAAATAATATTGACAGAAATTAAGATAAGAGAAATCAAGAAGATTTAATTTTTCTTCATAGTCCATAAAGTAGTTTTTAATTCTTTTAAAAAAAAGATTGATTATAAATTAATCAAATGTCAATATCTAAATATACTCTACTTAAATTTTTTTATTTTGTATACATCTAATCATCTTAATTTTTTTCTTCAATTTTTCTACTAACTATTAATTAATCTTTTATAAATATAAGTATACCAAAATCTATCTATACAGGGTCAAAATTTACATAACCTTCCAAATTTGATCCTCCAAAAATCAATAAAACTCCGTTTATTTATACTGTATTGTGACCACAACGATTTTTGAATGTATCACCATATTATTTTACCAACATCCAACTCATTGTGCATAAATTTAAGATATGAATATCATTTAAGAATGATCTAGTCTCAACAGTCTTTCCTCCACATATTATATAAAATTAATTTTTCATATGATATGAGGCTGTGTGCTATATTCTAGGTTAAGGTGGGGTACCTTGAGTCTTTGCAGTAATCATTTTTAAATGATTTCCATCAAACGTAATTATAGATAGTTTTTTATTGAAAATATATAAACCCTCTTTGCTCAAGATACTTGTTGTTTTAATTTCAAGATTTCTTTACAAAATGATATTTTCAACTTTTCTATCCTGATCAAATACTGGTGTTATTGTATGTTAATATTAAAAAAGCATATTAGGTAAATCATGCCATTTATTATTTTATAGATCATATGCCCAAAAATCATTTAATATTTTGCCTTTACTATTAATTCCACCTTGAATTAACATGAATCTTCCTAATATACAACTAGCCTGTTTATATCTTGTATCTATGCCTTAGTTATTCGTAGAACAAGTTTCCCATTTCGTTGAAACTAAAACATATTATATATATACTTAAATTAAAAACTATAACATCATTGGTATAAGCTTTCATTTTTTTAATTTAAAGAATGCCCCCAAAAATAAATAATTTATTTTTATAACTATGCATAGAATGACCGTGTCTTGGACATATTAAAGATATATCCTTCTAAGAAACAGCCTTCCATTTTTAAGAACTAAATTTCCAAACATTTAAATCTTAATAAACTTCGACTCCTACCCCTGCATAAAAATAAACTTTATTTTAAGAAACACAACACGATACTTGCTCTCTTGTTTGCGGTTTCCACTAATTATCGCGAATTTACGTTATAAATATATTTAATTATGTTTATTGATTTTTTTCGATCTTAAATTTAAATATATAATAACAATATTGATTTAAACGTTTTCGTTTCTATGTGAATTATTTTTTGATTATGACGATGTGACATTTTTCATTAATGATTTTGTTTTTTAAAATGTATGATAAGAATCATAATGTTATTTAAATAAAATGTTTTTTTCTATTTAATAATATTAATTAATCTCATTTTATTTATTTTTTCGTTCTTATAAAAAATTTATTGTTTATTACATAGATGATTTTTCATTTTTTTATTAGTTTTATGTTATTTGTTTTTAACTTTTTAATATGCTTTCGAATGATCTTTGTGAATAAGGTGCTTTCAAAAACGGTAATTAAATATTCATTGTTAAATAAGTTATTTTCTAGTTTATTATTATTTTTTAAATATGAATTTTTAATTAATTTATTTTCATTTATAGTAATATTATAATCTTATAATTTTATTCATTTTAATTCTAAGAATAATGGG
>Ga0228633_1000467_pt1 | contig 11412 bp, 4 predicted proteins | sample 41DmetaG_FD_182703 | JGI IMG/M metagenome (GOLD analysis project Ga0228633, IMG submission 182703) | Seawater microbial communities from Monterey Bay, California, United States - 41D | ecosystem: Environmental > Aquatic > Marine > Coastal | place: USA: California | collected 2016-11-13
TTAATAAATATCTATTTATTATAATGATTTAATATATATATTAATAATTTAAAACCAATGTATCTTATCTAGATAATTATATGAAGAATTTCAATTTTATAAAGTCATTTTTATTTAATAAATTCAATTAATGATATAATTGATTAAAGTATTCAAATCTGGTTTTAAAGATAGTAATTAATTTATCAGAAATTACTATAAAATATAAAATTTAAATTAGAAATACACAAATTTCTATTTATTTTAATGTTAAAATCTTTATGAACTTTTAATTTTTAACAATTGTAACCAATAATATTTTGATAAGCATTTCAATTGATATTATATTTTTAATATGAATAATAATAGAAGAAAAATATAAATATTGCAAATTTTGTAAATATTAAAAAAATAAAATTGATGTCACATAAATTGTAACTATATAAATAGATAGCTTAAAAAAAATGATTTAAAAGATATTCATATAGTAAAGATAGCTTTTATTTAAAGAAGATAGCTTGATATATTGAAAATAAGGCTATGTTATAATTTATTAATTTAAAAGAAGATATTTGTTTAAAAGACAATAATGAATTTCTTAAAAGATTAAACAATTTACATTCTCACAAAAAAATATGAAATAATTTTAGAGGATTATTATAAATATATTAAAAAAATTCCAAGATATTATGCTATAACATAAATTCAAATTTTTAATTCTTAAATAGATATTAATGAATTATCATGATAAAATAAGATCATTCAATTATTATAAAATAAAAAGATTTTTAATTTAACAACAACGTATTAATTAACCATTTGATGAAAGCTCACGATCGTATGATTCATCAAAATCATAATCAGCTGATTAGTTAAAAAATTTATTCGAATTTAATTATTTTTTACGAAATATTCAATAATAAAATTCTTATTCATAAAAATTTTAAAATCTCACAATGAAATTAAAATATTTTTCATATAAGAATATCTAAGATGAAGATTAATAAAAAATAGTTGAAAATTATTTGATCTTAATTTTTAGATGATGAATAAAAAAAATTAAACTCTTTTAAATAATTAAAGACTAAATTTAGAAAAAATAGATGCATTTGATAATAAAAATTAATTAAGGATTATTTTTTAATGAAAATATATAAATTTCATAAGTTTAAAACTTATAATTAATCCCATATTAAATAAAAAAAACTATCAAATAATTAATTAAACCTAAATACTCATAACAATATTAATTAAAATAAAAATTTATAAAAAAATTTTAAAAATAAATTTAGTTTAAGAAAAAAAATTCATTTGAAAATTAATTTGATAAAAATAATCTAGATAATAATTCAAAATAATATAAAAGATTCACTGCTTATTGTTCTTTTTTAAGTAAAATGAATATTAGAACTCAATCACAAAGTGCAATTTAATTTATAAGATTTATGTTTAACTGTATAAAGTTTAATTTAACATAATAAATAAAAGTCAATATACAAATATAAAATTAATTCAATATCTAAAAGAAAAAATCTATAAAAAAATTTGAAAAGATAAAAATAATAGAAAAAATAATGATTTAGTAGAAATAAAATTTCATCTTAGAGAAATTTTGAAACAAAAATTAATTTTTTAAATAATATTTATGAAATATACTGTATTATTTCCTTTATAAAATAGTTTTTAAGATAAATAAAATAGAAAAAATAAAATTCAAAATCAATTAAAAAAAATAAAGGCTATAATAAAAACTAGAAAATGACAGTTATTAATTAATGAATACGTTTAATAATTAAAATTAAAAATATGTAATAAAAAGACAATATAATTTATTGCCTTAATGATTAAGAAACTTTATTTATAGTAAAAAATAAACTTTATAAAAATGATTTTTATTTAAATAATTTAATACATTATAAAATATTATAAAAAGTAAGTGCTTTTTTTTAATTCTAAAATTTAAAATAAATTTGATGGAAGATCTAGATAATAACTTGTATGAGTAATAAGAGTTCATTACTATCAATTAAGTTTCAATTTCTAAAGATAAAATAAATTTTAATATTGAAATGTTAGTCAAACTAATCATTTAAGAAAGAATTTGTCCAAATATCTTAAATTATCAAGAATAATTAATAAAAGATATAACAGACGAAGTCTCTTAATAAGTTTTTCAAATTTTAATAAAAGGAAATTTAAATAAGAGAATGGGAGGGATAAAATCAAAATTAAAATGAGAGTAATTAAGAAAAAAAATTTTTGCTTAATATTTATAATCTTGAGTATGAAAGAATAAAATATTTGGTAAAAATTTACAGTAGAATTCGTCTTTTGAAAATTCAAAAATATTATGAGTACATAAAAATCTATGATTTATAAAAAAGTTTAAGTCTTTAAGAGAGAGAATTATTAAAAAAGTTACTGTTATGTATTACTATTAATATTTCAATTAAATAATTTATATTTTTTTGTTACTTAATTAGAAAAGGTATGAATTTTTAAATAATAACTATTTGAAAAAATTATGCCTAAATCATTTACCAAGAATTATGTAAAATTTAGCATCTACATTGAATTAAAGCAAAAATAGTGTTGATATCATATGTAATATATAAAATTTAAAAAGCGCCCAACAATCCTAATTTATCAAAAACAGTATTTATTAGGGTAAAGAAAAATACAGATTTTTAAACTTCATAATTCAGAATACAATTAAAATAAGGAGACATATTTTTGATGCCATATGATATAATATAAGAACTTTATGAATCTGGAAATCTTGAACTTATTTGAGTTTTATATTTTAAATTTATATATTATTCAAAATTCAAAATACATGATATTTTTAATATAACTATATTTATAAATAAAAAGTTAAAAAAATAAGTGTTTTATAAAATGTCTGAATCTATATATTCATGTGGTAATTCGATATAAAGTATAAATTCATCTTTTGAAAATAACTCATTTAATCTAATAGATAGTTTTTAAATATAGATTGAAGAATTAAAAAAAATAAAAAATGAATCAGCTTTAAAAGTGTATAATGATATGATATCAAGTTTACCTTCAGCTAATAAAATAATTAAAAAAGATTATGATTTAAATGCTGATTTTTTTTAAGATTTAGAAAAAGTGCCAAATAAATTAATTCCTTTTAAATTAACATTTTATTCATATATAGGTAGTTTAAATTTAAAAAGATCCATATATATAATCAATGATATAAACTCAAAACAGAGCTTTAATTTATATAGGAAATAGACCATAAAATGAAATAGAAATGCATAAAAATTTCGAATCTTAGAGCACATATTAGAAATATTAGCCTAAATAGAAAAAATAAAAACTTTTGTCGATTGATTTATAAAATAAGGTATGTGGAAATATATGGGATTAATAATTTTATGATGTTTTATAATTTGATAGTGATTTTGAAAATGGGAATTTAGATTACGTAATAATGTTAGATTAAAGTGAATATCATTTATTGATGAGATGTGACTCAAATACAACAGAAAATTAAAGTTGGTTTAATTTCAAAACTAAAAATAAAAAAAAATAAAATTACACATTTAAAATAATAAATTTTTAAAAATAATGTAATTTATATAATCAAGGGATGAAAATATTTGTAAAATCATAATAATCGTGTTAAAACTGGGAGTAAAAATGTCATAATATTGATTATAAATAGGAAACAATAAATAATTAATTAGTATATACATTAACATTTGAGTATTATTTTGAATATGAAAATGATTCAGTTTAATTTGCACGTTGTATTCCTTACAATTATTCTGACTTACTTTAAGATTTAGAAAAGATTACACATAAATACTAAGATAAAGTCACGTAAAGTTCACTATGCAAAAGTATTTGCAATTTGGATGTCCCATTATTATCAATTACTAATACAAATATAAATCCTAACAAAAAAGTTATTTAAAATAAAAAAAAGGTTATATTACTTAGTGCTAGAATTCATCCTGTTGAGTCAAACTCATCATTTATCATGAAAGGAATCATAAAAGGAATACTTAAAAATCAATAATTGCTAAACAATACAATATTCAAAATTATACCTATGATAAATATAGATGGAGTAATTATAGGTATTCATACTAATTTTTAAGGAAATAGTAGGTCAGATATTTCGGGAATAGATCTTAACAGATAATTCATAACTGGGAATTTAAATAATGTTCCAGTAGTTAAAGCTATTATTTAGCTTGGAATTAATTTATAAAAAATATATAAATAAAATTTTTATATGTTTCTTGATTTTCATGGACATTCTACAAAAAAAAATTCATTTTGTTATGGTGCTCATATAAGATCAGATGATGTAAAATTTTAATTTATATAAGCCTAATTTTTTTAAAATTAGATTATTACCAAAACTTATATCTATATAAACTGATATTTTTAAATATGTATAATGCTCATTCAATAGTGATTCAAACAAAGAAAATACAGGTATTATATTAATATCTAATAATTTATAACTGCAGTGGAAAATATCTAATTTGACCACCCTTCAGACTGCATAAATTCTGCCACATTAATATTAGCCAATTTATAAACAATGCCTAAATTTTAAAATAAATTCCTAAAATTTTAATAAAATTTTAATAATATTTTATTAAAATAAATGTTAAAATAAATAATAATATTTATATTATAATATGAAAATTTCTTTGATGATGTTATATAAAAAACATTTTGTTTTAAATAATAATAGCTATAATTAATATGATTATATAAAAATTGGCTATATTTTATAGATTTTAAAATTGAATTTTAAAAAAATGATTTTGGTTATGGTGAAAAATGGTTATTTAAAAATGTGGCCTGATTATAGAGGTGGCCTAGTTATAGAGGTGGCCTGATTATAGAGGTGGCCATATTATCAGGCTCCATTTTATTAGTAATTATATTGATATTATAAAAATAATGATGTTAATTATTGATAATTAAAAATATCAATAATTATTATTATTATAGATAATTAATTTTATCAAATTTTCTATATGTCATTTACTTTTAATATAAAAATTTAAATTTCTTATATTATTCCATATATTATTTTCTCTATAATTCTTTGTGATTAATGATTAATAGCAAGATTGTATTTTCAGAAAAATTTTGGGTTGATAAACTCTTTAACAATTGAAACAAGTTTAGGAATACATTAAGATGTCGAATATACGAATAAATTATTTGATATTAAATCTTATTAAGATTTTGGAAAAGAAATTATTATGAGTCTGATAAAATATAATGAAATTACTTAAGATCCTAAAAAATAAAATGTTTTTGAATGGATTATGTTTTAATTAAGACAATAAATAATTGACGATAAATAAATAATGAAAAACTTAAAAATATAAGAATAAAATGAAAAAAATTATAATAGTTAAACAATTTAAAGTTATAATTCTTATAATAAAAATACAATTATTGATGAAATAGATTAAACTTAAGAATATGATTAAAATCTTTAGGTATATAGTTAATTTAGATAAATTAGAAAATCAAAAACAAGTTAAAATGATTAAAAAATAGTTTCTAAATAATATTTTAATAAATTACATCTTTAGAATTAATCATCAAATAAATAAATGCATTCAATTAAAGAAATTAAAAATAATTATCAAATTAAAAATCAATATTAAGATTAATCTATGTCAAAAAATTCAATTAATCGTAATTCCTAAAAAGATTTAAAAGATATTAAATAATTGAATTTTAAAAATTAAAGATCTTCTTAATTTAAAAAAACATTACAACCTTAGATTATTTAAGTTTTAACTTAAGATGAAAAAATTGTAATAAAAAACTAAAATTTTATAAAGAAATTAGGAAATATGCATTAAAATAAAACATAAAAGTCATATTTTATCTAAAAAGAAAAAGAAATAGATAAATATAAAAAATAAAATAAAGTAATATTATATTATATAGAAAATAAATACAAAAGATGAATAATTTTTTGAATAACTGGTAGATTTTAGTATAAATGATGCAAATCAATTATTTAATTATAATAATAATTAAGAAAAAATATAGTTGATATCTAATAATGTTAGTGTAAAATTATTTATATATAGATTTAAAATGAAAATAATACAAACTTTATAAGTTTAGATAATAATATTTAATAAAATGAAGACAGTTAATAAAAATTTAATTTTGGATAGAAATATTCTATTGTAAAAAATATAGATCTAGATAATAAATAGATTCATAAAGATCATATAGAACATTAGCATTCTGATTTAAAATCATGTAACGTGTCTTTTAACAAAAATAAAAAGATTAAATAGTAAAAAAATAGGATTCCAATTAATGTAAATAGAAAAAAACTAGATTATAGTTTGAATCTTAATTAAAGAGTAACTAAATTATCTAACTTTAAATAATAAGATACTAAATAAGATTCTAAATAAGATATTAAATAAGATATAAAATAAGATATTAAATAAGATAATAAATAAGATATCAAATAAGTCAATAAATCAGATTTATCTAAAGTGTATAATTTTTAATTTTATAGATAAAAAGAAGATTTGTTTAAATTCTACATTTTTTAATTCTTTTCACCTAATTATTACTAAACAAAAGAATTTTTGAAGTAATATTAAAACAATAGCTTAAATAAAGATTTTCCCTAGTTTCAGTAAAAAGAAAAAGAGAAATAGAAACAAAAATCGTTCAATTAGAAAAATAATATAAAATTCAAATTAAAATGACTAATATTATAAATTTATAATTAAAATATATTACAAATTATTCTATTTTTTAAAATTTAAAAATATAGGTATTTTTATAATTTTAAAATTTATTAATAATAACATTTATAGATGAAAGTTATATTATAATAAAATTTTAACATATTTACAAAAATAAATGAATTCTGATTAGATAAAAAATTCTTATATAATTAAAGGTAAGTTAATAATAAATGTTAAAAATACACAATATTAAATAATTAGAGATACTTTTCAAAAATTTTATCATTTTAAATTATCATATAGCTTAAGCTCAAATTTTGGTAAATTTTAAAGATTAAAGATTTATTTTGGACTGATTTTTAAATTCCAATTGAACAATATCAGAGGATTAAATAGTTTCAAATGGTGAATTTTTTTCCAGGAATTGAATAGATTTCTTAAAAAAACTTATTAAATTGTAATTTGAAATAAATGGAAAAAAAATTTCCATAACAATATGATTTTTTCCCTAAAACTTGGAGTTTACCTAATGATACAGAATAATTTACAAATGAATTTGATAAATCTAAAACATATATTATAAAACCATAATCTGGTAGTTAAGGAAAAGGCATTTATTTAATATAGAAAATAGACGAAATAAATTTTGATAATGAAAAAATTATAATTTAAGAATATATAGATTAACCTTATTTAATTGAAAATTTGAAATGGGATTTAAGACTTTATGTGTTATTATCAGGCACAAAACCATTGAGAATTTTTTTATATAATGAAGGAATGGCAAGATTTGCAACAATTCCATATTAAAAACCAAACACGTATTTTATCTATTTAAAAAATTTCAATTAAAATATTAAATAAGATATAATTAGGATAATGTATATCAGCATTTAACAAATTATGCTATTAATAAAAATAATCCTAAATTTATATTCAATACAAGTGATAAGCGAGTAAATATTGGTCATAAAAGAAGTTTTACATTTATTTTAGAATATTTATAAAAAAAAGGCAAAAATATAGAATTATTAAAAAAATAAATAGATAAATTGATATTTAATACAATTGTTTCAGTAAAAGAAAAACTAGTATAAATATAAGAGAAATTATTTCCAAATAATTATTCTGATGATATTTGTTTTTAAATTTTAGGATTTGATATTATATTAGATAATAATTTGAAACCTTGGGTATTAGAAGTGAATTAAAGTCCAAGTTTTTCAACAGAAACACCATTTGATTATAGTTTAAAATAAAATTTGCTAAAAGATACATTAAAAATTATGAATATAAATAATTATTGTAGAAGAGAATAATATAAAACTGAATAAACATAGTTTATAAATTAAAAACCATATAATAAAAACAATAAAAAATTGACTAAATAAGATGAATTTAATTTATTGTCATAAATCAATAAATAAAGAGATTTATAAAATTCTTAGAATATGGGCAATTATAGAGATATAATAAATGATGAATAAAAGTAATTTATGGAATAGATTAAATTATAATCATAAAATGATTAATCCAAAAAATTACAAAATATATAAAATAAAAGTATAAATTATCAAGATAAATAAAATTTTGTTTTAAATAATAGACTAATATATGATGAAAAAAAAAATATATAATTAACATCTATTAGTGATAAATATTAATAATTTAGAACTAAAATTATGGATAGTTTAAATGAAAAGAATTTAGATACTATTGATATCGAAATTAAAAATACTATATAACGTTAAATTAATGAAAAATTATATCATAAATAATTAACTAGCCAAAATTTTTAGAATTAAGATGCCATTTTTCAATAATAAAATGATTAAGTATAAGTAATTAAAAAAAGTAAAAATGATATGGTTCTACGGTAAAAAAATCTTTCTGGTATGATAAATAATCTTATTATTGTAAAAAAGAAAAATTTTTTAATAATCATAAATTTTATATAATAAAACATAAATTCTTGAAAAAAGATAATAGGATTATTTTAATTTTAGATTTTTTATTTGAAATGAATTTTCGTAATTCTGAATAAACATCATTAGAAAAAGTAAACTATATTATTAAAAGGATAAATATTATTTTAAAAAATAACAGAAAAAAATAATAAAAAAAGTAAAACCATCATAGAAATAATCTTAAATATCATAAAGTGAATCTCATCTCGATATATCGTCTTTGTTATTAGCAAAAAAAATGCCTTAAATTTAGTAATATAGTTAAAAAGATAAACTTGTTTATTTTTACTCCTCTGTTCGCAGCTCATTGATATAAAAAAATAAAGAATGAAATATTAAATTTTCAATTTTCATAATAGAAATTTTTTGATATAAATTTTGTTTTAATTTATACTATTTCTAATTAAATCTTAAAAGAATTACAATTTTATTATAGATAATTATTTTAAATTTTGTATTATTAAATATTATAAATTTTTAATAATTCAACATATATTAATTATTGTAAAATATAGATATACTATAAATAGTAATAATCAGGAATTCTCATTTTAAATTTTAGATAAAGTTTTAGTGAATATCAAAGAATTTTTGCACATATTTATTTTTTCTTTAAGATGATTATTTTTTTATTTAATAATTTCTTTATCAGTAAAAATCATTTTTCCTACTCCATAGATTTAGTTATTTTTCCAAGTACCTATATATATGTCTCCATAGTGCCATTAAAATTATCCATCTCCATCTTTTTTGTCATTTAACCAATTTCCTTCATATCTGTTCCCATTAATCCAAACTTTTAGTCCTAGTCCATTTCTTTTATCATCCATCCATTATCCGTCATATAAATCTCCATTAGCCCAATAGAATATACCTGTTCCTTGTCTTTTATTATTTTTCCATTCTCCTTCATATTTATCACCATCATGCCAAATATATGTTCCCTATCCATCTCTTAAATCCTAAACCCATTATCCATCATATTGATCTCCATTTGATTATACACACAATCCTTTACCATGAATTTGATTCATTTTCCATTCTCCTAAATAATAATCTCCTGATTTTCGTGAAAATTTCCCATATCCATGAATTTTATCTTAACTCCATTCTCCTTCATACCTATCTCCATTTTTTTTCTCTATAACTCCTTTACCGTCTCTTAAATCATTTTTATATTCACCATAATAAATATCTTTATTTTTACTATAACATATTCCTTTTCCATTTTTCAATCCATCTACGAATGAACATTCATATTTGTCTCCATTGGGTAATTCTAATTTACCAACACCATCATATTTATCATTTTTCCATCTACCATCATAAACAGTTTTATCAATTTTTTCTAATCTTCCTTATCCATCTCTTTTATCTTTATTCCAATATCCCTCATATTTATCTTAATTTTGATAAATTTATATCCCATGACCTTTTTTTCTATTTTAATGGAAATCTCCTGTATAAATATCACCATTTTGATAAATTAATTGTCCATTTCCTTATAATATATAAAATAATTACCTTATTTTCTATCTTTAAACCATTCTCCAATATATTAATCTCCAAAATCATATTAAAAAGATCCTTATCCATGTCTCTGATCATTAAGCCAATCTCCTTCATATCCGCCTTTTTAACAGTTAAAAGATCCTTTTCCTGATCTAAGATTATTTTTCCATTCTCCTTCATAATTGTCCCCATCAGACCAAGTAAATTTACCTTATCCATTTCTCATATTATCAATCCATTCACCTTCGTAATAGTCTCCATTTTCTTATTTACTAATACCAAATCCATGCATTTTATTATTTTTCCATTCTCCTTCATATGTTTCATCATTTATTCTTACAAATGTACCATTCCCATGAATTTAATCATCAAACCAATCACCTTAATAATAATCTCCATTATCTCTTTAAAATCTGCCCTTTCCTTATTTTTTATTATTGACAAATTAACCCTCGTATAAGTCTTTATTTTTCCAAATATATTTTCCATCTCCATGTTAGACATCGTTTTCAAATTCACCTTTAGAATAATCTCCATTTGAAAAAAATATTTCACCTTATCCTACTTTAATTTAGCCTACAATTTCACCAATATATTTGTAACCCTAAAATCCATCTTGTTCAACTTAATATTAATCTAATGTATCACTATATAATAATGTTTTTATATTATTTAAAGTATCAACGAATAAACCAATAGCATCTTTATCTTTTTAAGAATTATCTATTTTATTTTTTTCTAATTCTTCTTAATTTTATCTTTATATTTCATCTTATTATTATTTTTCTAATTCTTTTTAACTTTCTAATTCTTAATCTAATTTTTCTTAATCTAATTTTTCTTAGTCTAATTTTTCTTAATCTAGATTTTCTTAGTCTAATTTTTCTTAGTCTAATTTTTCTTAGTCTACATTTTCTTAGTTTAGATTTTCTTAATCTAGATTTTCTTAATCTAGATTTTCCTAATCTAGTTTTTCCTAGTTTAGTTTTTCTTAGTCTAGTTTTTCTTAGTCAAGTTTTTCCTAGTTTAGTTTTTCTTATTTTTCTTAAAGATTTTTTAATTTATCTCTCTCCATTTATTCTTTTTATTATTTCATGAATAATTCATTTTATATTCTTTATTATTCGGCATTTATTAATTATTATTACTCTTATTATTTAAGTTATTCTTATCTTAATCTTTCATCTTCTTGTTCTTACTCTTATTTTTTTTTTTCT
>Ga0228633_1000472_pt1 | contig 11359 bp, 4 predicted proteins | sample 41DmetaG_FD_182703 | JGI IMG/M metagenome (GOLD analysis project Ga0228633, IMG submission 182703) | Seawater microbial communities from Monterey Bay, California, United States - 41D | ecosystem: Environmental > Aquatic > Marine > Coastal | place: USA: California | collected 2016-11-13
CAATTTTGACAATTATTACTTATAAAAAATATAATATAAAAAAAAATAATATTTAAAAATTTATAATATATGTTACCAAAAAAGTAATAAGATAAATCAGAAAAAGTGTACATAATTTATTTAAATAGTAAAGCTTCTGAACTTATGATGCATTTTAATAAGCTGAATTACTAAGTTAAGAATTTTGATTAATAAATTTAAGATAAAATTTAGGAATATAAACATTAAGAAACTAATAATAATAAAAATAGACTCCCATTAATAAAAAAATATAAATTACCAATAAAAGAAAAAAAATCATATTCTACATCAGAAAATATTCAAAAAACATCTTAAAACATAGAAAGTATATTGAAATTAGAGAGAACATAAAATTAATAAGAAAGATAAGTTAAATAATAAAAACTTAAAAAAGTAAAAAAATATCATAATATAAGAATGAGTTTAAAACTTCATATATGCCCAGAAAAGAAAGATTGAATCCATTTTCAACAATACCATCTTTAACTAGAAAAGATTTAGACAAAGGAATTTATAAATTAATAAATTAAGGTTTTATACCAAGTAAAATGGATTTAAGTATAGCAATGTAATTAGGTATTAAAAATAATTAAAGATAAGCCAATTTTTGAATTTAAGAAAAAAAGTATTACTTAGCATGTATAATAAAAATAGAAAAATGTATAATATGGGACAGATAGTACGTGGATTTTAGATTAAGATTAATAAACAGATAATACAAATCCATTTGTAACTGCTCCTTAAGAATTATTGATATAAGATTAATAAGTTTAGCCAGTGTAAAATATTGAAATTATTGATAATTTAGAATAAAATAGTACAGAAACGATTAATATAAGAATTAATCAAGATAGATTAGTGGATGATATAAATTTATTGAAATTTAAAGTGCAATATGGGTTTCTATTTGGAAGATTTTAGTAATTTGTTGAAAAATTTAAAAAATTTATGTAATAACATAAAATAAAAAGTATTAAATATAATAAAAGGTGCTATATTTAATGGTTAAAATGTTGCAAATTTATTAATGAGTTTAAAAAAGTACAAATTAAAAGATATGATAAATTAATTAATAAATAAAGAAATATAAAAGAAATTATTTAATATATTGAAATATGGTAGTATAATGATATCAGATTCACTTGCAATAAAGATTTAATGTTAATTTCGAATGATGCATAATAAATCTGCATTTGATTCAAGTAAAGATGTAAATTATATTTTAATATAGAATAATAGAATATATAGAAAATTAGAATCTATGATTTTTAAAGCATTTTATCGTTGTAGAACATATAGAAAAATTAAGGAAGAGTTTGAAACCAAAAAATGCACAATTGATAATTTAACATCTATATTCTAATTGGATTGGACATCGTTGAAAAAATAAAACAGATTTGAGATTCACATCAATGGCTTTAATCATGAACAAATTGTTAGGATCACTTAAGAAAAAATCATTCCTAAAAAAAATATATAAATATCAAGAATTTTAGGCTTAAAAGACCCTCATCTTAGCATTATATACATATTGCCTTTCTATTTATCAGAAGAAATTTAAATGTATTACACAAAATTATTAGAACTTAATAATATAGAAAACTATTAAAAAAGGTTTTTTACTTTTATTTAGATTATTTTTTTTAACTCCTGAATGCATTAATATATTCCCAAACACATATTCTTTAACTAAAATTTTATATTATTCAAAAAATTGCTTAAATTATATAAAATAAATTGTTTAAAAAACACCATCATATATAGTGGGTTCAGTCTGTGGCTAAGATGAATATAAATTAGCATATTATTTAAAAATGCCTTTATATTGTGGAAATCCTATAAATTCAAGTTAATTGAATAAAAAAATTGATAGTAAAGTTCTATTATCTAGTTGTGATATCCCAGTTTCTCCAGGAATTTTTATTTAGCCTGGTTAATGCAAAAATTATTAAGATATATGTAAATATTAAATATTAAAAGTAAATGAATTTTGTGAATTTTTAATAAAAAGCTAAGATATTTCAGAATTCATATTTAAAATGAATAATTAGATATAAGGTTAAGGAATAGCTACACTTAGAATTAATTGTTTATAAATATTATAAGACTATAAATTAGAAGATAATAGAAATATAATTAAATAAAAAATTAATGAGGTTTTGTTGATATATTTGCCTAAAAAAATATAAATATAATGCAAAAATGTGTATCCAGATTACAAAAGTTATTTTGACATGTTTTTGATAACAGGAGGTGTAATTGAAGCTATGCCAGAATGTCATTATGAAAATGTATTATAATTAGTAATAAATAGATTGGAAATCCATCTATAATACTTCATATAGAGCCAGATGGAAAAGTGAATATAGTGGGAACTTATGATAAGTTTTAAAGTGAAAAGTATTGTAATTCAGCTTGTTTTTTTCCATAAAATAGTATTGATGATTTAGATATAAATAATTTAGGATAAAAAGTTGGTAAAAAAATCTACTAGAAAGGAGTTTGTGGTTATATTACAATAGGTTAAAATAATTTTATGTATAGATTTATGTTCATTTTGGATTGATTATAAATAATATTTTTGGGGAATTGGATTAGATTGTTTTATGAATAATTTTGTTGGTGGACTCTAATATTTTGATTTTCTTATTAATGGAAAGTTTTATTATTTTAAATAGATTCAATTCTATGCTGAATTAGTACATATGTTAAAAAGACAATAAATAGAATTATTCATTTATGTATTTTCCATTTGTATATCATCCTGGAATGAAAACATTAAATCAAAACAATTTTTTCAAATTTTTAAGAAATAATAATATTTATTTTGATTTTTAAACTAAATAAGGAACAAGTATTATATTATTTGATGAATAATAAAATGGAGTTATAAGGTTTCATAAACTATTATAAAAATATATAATTTTAGTTTGATAACAATTGGAAATTCTAGAATTTATAGTGTAAAACTAATGAATGATATAATGAATTTATTAATATAAAATTTTGGTGATTTGAAAATATCAGATATTTATGAAGAAAATCATTAGGAGTATAAGTTTATTTAAAATAATATAGAAAATAATATATATATATTATGGATCAAGTAGTCAAAGTAAGAAAGATAAATAAATAATTATTAAAATAAAATGAAATATGAAATAATATTTTATCATATTTTATTATTAATAATATTTAATTATCAATGATTTATGATAATTATTAAAATTATATATGATTCATTATGTTTTATTTTTCTATAAGAACAAACTATTTATATGAACATTAAATTTTTCGATGAATTTTTCATCCGAAAATATTTCAACATAATTTCTTGCATTATTCACAATTTTTTCTTTTTTTTCTCTAAATTATATTATCAAATTACTAATCTATACTAATAAGATATTTTAATATATCAATATAATTTTGATCTGTATCACATAAAAAACCTTTTTAATCTTAATTTTGTATAATATCATATTTAGGCCCTGCACTATTATGAGCTACCGTTATAAGTCCTGCCGCCTTGTATAAAAATATATTACCATCATTTCGACTATACTTATTCCAAAATGTTCTGATTTCATTGTATGAATACCAATTTTAGCTTATTAGAATATTTCTTTTATTTTACTATAAGGTTGATTTATAATAAATTAAACATCATTTTAAAGATCTAATGTAGTTTATAATTTAATCAAATTATCCAATAATATCTAATCGTCTCTATCTCTTACGGATCCTAATATAAACTAATCATAATTAATTTACAAGTTTATAATTACAATTTGTCTCGTTTTTTAATCTTTTAAATATTGATAATTAAGATTCATGGTTTTTTTCTGGTCTAATCTAAGCAAAAGATATAATTATATTTTATCTATTCACAGTCGATAAATCAAGTAAACTTGTAACATTACATGGTGGATACCTTTATTATTTATTATTAAATGTTTAAAAATTATTTACAGTATTAGTGTATTGGTATTCCATATTTATTTAAGATGGTTATCAGTCCATGTTGAATTTGTAAATGCTAAGTGAACCATCCCTCCCATAATTTTATATAATTTAACTATGACTGTGTAATATATAATTTTCATTTTAATTTTGATATAAGAATGATTATTTTATGAAAAATTAACTGTAGATTATCTATTTTTGACAGCCTCTATCATATCTATATATAATAAAAAAACCTTAGCTAACAAAGGGATAATGTACATAAGCACCTATTTTACATTTAGGTAATAATAATTTAACAACAAAATAAGAAAAAGAATACCCTTAAGAATCAAAAAAATAATCACAAGGATATAATGTGATACATTTAAAACTAAAATAAATCATTGCTAATAATAATTTTACAAAAAACCTAATATTTGAAAAAATATTGTTAAATGTTTTTTTGGAGCTAGTATTTTTTTATCTTATACATATACTATATTTATATTTGATTAATCAATGTCTAAATTAAATCTATCTTTTGCTAATTTAAATATATTTGAATATATTGGTTCACCTTTCATTTTAAAATTTACCTGAATATATTATTATATCTAAATCTAAATTTTATAATGATTTAAGCATGCAAAATAAAACTTTTTCTCCACCTCCTCCTGCATTACATGATGGGTGAAAAAACGCAAATGTTTATCTTTTATTTAATCTTTTTGATAATTAATTTCTTATCTTTGTAATTATTAAAAATAAAATCAATGAAAGAATCAAAATTGAGAATATTATCATTTTTAAAGCATGCATAAAATCAATCATTTTCTGATTTATTTATAATTAATAAATCATATAAAGCATTTTAAAAAATAATTTAAAGTATTTTAATATATATTAAAAGTATAAGATAATTTATTAATATAATGTCAAATTTTGCTTAATCTTTAATCTAAAATTGTGATTTCATTTTATAAGGTTTTATAACTTTCTTATTATTCTTTTTTATAATCAGTTATTAAAATTTCATTATTATTGATCAATTATAATATATTTTGATGTACTTTAAGAAATTCATCTATTTAATTGTTAATTATAGAAGATTAATCATGTAAGTTTTTCAAAGAATCGAGTCTTTCAGATATTATTTATAATTCTTAATTAGAATTTTAATTTTATTGCAAACATTCATATAAATCTGAAATCTAATTTTCAATTAAATTATACTTTTTTTATTGTTTCATCTTATTAAACAAATTTATCATTTTATATGACTTATTACATTTCTATTTTAATATGATTAATTTTCTTTTTAGTTTCTTCAATATAATCATAAGAAAATTAAGCACAATTCTATTCTAAATTTTCTAATTTTTATAATAAATTTGTATTATCCTTAAATAAATATTTTTTACTGTTGATAAATCTTTTATTCCAACAATATTTTCTAATATGGCCAATCTTTTTTCTAAATCATGTTCTTATTATGATGTTTCAACATTTTAAATATTATGGTTTAAATATATTTCAAATTTAACATCAGTTTTATGATCTTAATCTTATTAAATATTCTTATATAAATTTGATATACTTATAATTTATTAAAAATTTCATAATTGACTTAACTCTGAATTTATTAATTCATAATATACTAGTTATTTTCTAAAGGATAATCTTTATCATTAAATCCTTTATTTATTGAAATTTATCCAATTTAACTCTCAATTTTTTATATGTCTTATAAAATGGGTGTAATTTATTATTATTATGTTTTCTATAGTATTATTTATATTATTATATATTTATTTTAAAAATATTATTATAAATACATTTTCCATCATTATTTCTATATCTTCTTTAAATGTATTAAAATCTAGTTTAAGTCTATTTATTTTTTCAGTTATTGTTTCTTATTATTATATTGATTTTGGATCCACATTAAATGATGAAATAGACTAATCTTTCTTATTATATGATAATTTATTTAAATCGTCCATTTTTCTATTCAATTACTCACTATTAGAAAAATAAATCAATTTCTTTTCTCTATTCATATTATTAAATTTTTCAAAATCTATCACATCATCTTTTGTCTCATAAACTTCTTAAAAATTCATTTTAGTTATAAAATATAATTAAGATTTTTTAAATATTTTTTTTATTATATAAAAAAATCAGAAATACATCTGTCTTTTAAAAGTTGAAATTTTATATAATAGATTATAAAAAAATAATTTATATTATTAAAGAAAATCTTATATGGATTAAAGGAAAATTTTTATAATTTTTGTTATGGTTGGTATGTTATTGTGTGGTGCATCAAATACTATAAGTAATTTTATAAAATAATTTTAGCGGCAAAATGGTAAGATGAATTTAGTATAGATGGTTAAAAATTCAATCATCCATTCATGTAAAATAATAAATATTTTATAATAATAAAAGGCAAACAAATGCTATGTTTTTATCAGAAATGATGGTTGGAGTATTTTATCTTATAAAATGCAAATTGGCTCCATCACCAAAATATTTAGAGAATAGAGATTAAGCATAAAGAGATGTAATAATTATATAAAATATAGGGGAAATTAAGCAAATACCAAATATTTTATCTATTAATCCCTGCCACTTGTGATTTAACAGCAACAGGAGTTCAATTTTTAGGTCTTTTAAGCGTTCCATCATCCGTTTATTAAGTATTATTTATAATCATATGAATTATTTTAAAGATGTTAAGAGGTGGAGTCATTGTTATTGTTGCTATATTATCAGTTTTAATTTTAAAAAGAAGACTTTATAGCCATAATTATTTAGGAATATTTTTAGTCATTACTGGGGTCTCTATGGTTGGACTATCTGCCATTTTAAACGATTCTCAGAATGGAGGAGGAGATTAAACATTTGGTGTCATTTTAATTACAGGAAGTTTAATTTTCTAGGCTGGACTTTTTGTAAGTGAAGAAATAATATTTAGAAAAAGACATTTTGAACCTATGTAATGTGTCGGGGGAGAAGGTATTATTTTTTTATAATAAATTTAAATAAACAAATATCATTTTAAGGTTTATTTGGTTTTTTTGGATGTTTAATTGTAAACATAATTTTAACAAATATGAAGGGTGATGTAAAAACAGATAGTAATTCTTATTATGAAGGCTATTATTATATTGATAATATATTTCTTTATTTCAATCAATTTAATTAAGACAGTATTAAAATTTTTTATGAAGATTTATTAAAAATAGCAATTTTCAGTACTATGTTAAGTATTGGATCTTTTAACGTTTTTGGTGTTATAGTAACACAAGAAATCAATTCATTGACTAGATCAATAATGGATGTGGCTAGAACTCTTATAATCTGGGTATTTGAATTAGCAATTGGTTGGTCAGAATTTTCATTGTTGTAATTATTTGGCTTTATTATTATGGTTCTTGGAAATTTCATTTATAATGAGATTTTAGAAATTCCTTTCTTAGGATTAGATAAAAATCTAAAAAAAAATATGAAAGAATAAAGATCTAAATTATTGAGTGTAAATTAAGAATCAAGATAACTTTTATCAGGATCTAATTTGTGACATTTTCTAAAATACTTAATATATTATATTATAAAAATAATGCTATATATTTAATGAATAAAATATCAAAATAATTTAAACACATAAATAATAATCAGTTAAAGTTTTTACATTTTTAATCTATAGAGATCAAATTTTTTTCAAACCATGAATTAGAATCATTTCTTAATATAGCAATTTATTTTAAAGACTGATTATTTTTTTAATTTGATCTAGTATTAGGTCTACTAAATATGATTTTGATATTCTTGTGGCCTGATTAACTGTGTGAACTGTTTGTTGACACACTTGACAGTATTGATTCACTTATCTCATTTTCAATCTACATTCTCTATCAAAATTATAAATCAAATTTATAATATTAGGCTTATTTCTAAGTTTAAATTTTTATAAATAAATATATATAATTTTCAGTTCTATTTATCATTAAAAATATTACTAATTTTATCATCATCTTATTATGTATAATATGTTTCTTTAATTAAATTATATTTATTGCTCATAATTATATTATTTAAAAATAATAAATATACAAAATTACCAATATTGTCATCTTCAATTGTTTGATCTAAAATTAGCTCATATTTATTATTTTGTATTATATCATGAGGAATATTTATAAATTTCTAAAAGTTCCATGCATTTGGATCAGGAGGAGGAAACAATGGATCAACAGCTATTCTTTTTTTAATTATTTTTTTATACAAAAATTATACCTTATTGAGTTTTCAATCATAGCTGGTATTATTCTTGTCATTAAATTACAAGATATTTCAAAACTTGGGTTAGTGTTAATTTCAATAAGATAAATTTTAAAATTTTCATCTATCATATAGTCATATCCAAATATCTATTCATTTTAAATATACTTCAAAAGAATATTGTTTTTTACTTGGATCTATTTTACCCAAAACCGATTTTATTGACATTTATGCAATTTTTTTCATTTATGGAAGTAAATTTTAAAAAAAGTCTACATCTTTATAATTTTATTTAAGATAATTGTTGAATTCCAAATATGAAATCTTTAATTATTTTTATTAAATATATTAAAAAAAATTCTTTTCTAAATTACAAATATTATGTTTTCCAAAAAAGTTATTAATTTCGTGAATCATATTTATTAAGTTTTCAATAAAACTGTAATATAAAAATGATTTTTTTAATATATTTAATGATTTTTATATTAATTACTTTATTACCAAATTCATATTTGCCATAATTATCTGCTTATTTCTATATACAATCATTTGTTAAATGAATCCATTTATTTTTTAGATTATCTAAACTAAATGTTTTAGATGAAGTCCTTATATAGCCTTCTTCATACCAATAAGCTTTTTTAATTCCATTAATAGATGTTGTTAATAAAAAGCATCTAATATCGAATTTTCTTTTGTTATATAGTAAAGGTTTATCAATATAAAGTTATCTTTATTTAAATATTCATACATTAAATATGTTTATAAAGTATTATTTTAATGATAAAAGTTTTAGTTTAAAATATTTTTTATCTGATTCAAATCAGATTCCACTACAATACCAATCCCTCTGTTTGTCTCTTCTCCAGGCTTGATTATATATATATTATTTTTTGCTGGTCCCACGTTTGTCTATATTTCTATTTATTTATATTATTACCATTTTATCTTTTCATATAGAAATTCTAAAATTTTATATACTCTTCATCATATTCTTTACTATATTTCTTTTATAATCCATTTTTAAAATGAAAAGTAATCGGAATATAATCAAAAGGATCTAGTTTATTTTTTAAACAAAGGCTTTTAAAATTATAAAATAATGCTTTTTTATTGCATAAATTGAAATTTAAATCGATATGGTTATAACATTTTGAATCATTTTAAATTTCAATAGTTTAAATTGAAGTTTATTTTTCTTAAATATCATTCTATTATTATTAAAGATAAATATTATTTTTCAAAGCACTCTTAATTTATAAATAATGAGTAGAATTCAATAATTTAAGATAATTTAAATCGAATTTCTATATATTATTAATAATTTTCAAAGGTTAAGGATATATTTTATTTATAGTATTTTATAATTAATCAATAATATCTTATTATTTATTTTATGTCCAAATACATTAAGCTTAGTCAGAGTCATCCACTATAGACCACCACCATCTTTTATGATTTATTTTTATAAATAAATCCTTATTTTATAATTATTATTCTAAAATATAAAATTTTATTAAATTTTGATTTGAGATATTGAATATAATCAAATCAAAAATACTTAATTTAAAACTTATAATTTAATTTAAAACTAAATTTAATGATAAAATTTGAATTTTTTAAATTTAGAAAGTATAAAAATGTTTACCATCTAAATAAACATATTTTCATCATCAAATTTATTTAAAATTAAAATTTAATTAAGATAATAATTACTAAATTATGATTAGATTTTTAATATAATATGTAATATTGATTTTGTAATAAAAATTAGACAGGAATTATTTTAAAATTTAATATAAAAGTTATAAATTTTATACCTTCTTTTAAATGCAGTATTTATCAATTAAAAATTATTTCCTTTAGCTATATATACTTTATATTATTAAAAATCTTTTTAAGGAGATTTAATGTATATTTAATTTGAAAAATTTATCATTGAGACATATTCCTTAAAATTTCTGTATCTTTTTTCTTAAAGTATTTTTTTTATGTCTTTAAGATTGATTTTTTGTTTGAATTCTTTTAAAATTTATAATTTTGGTAATTCTAGTTCCATTTGAGCAGATAATTTTTCCCTTTCAGACATAACTTATCTAGATTGACTTGATTATGATTTATTTGGACTGATTTTTTTTTTCTAATGTAAGTTTTTTTATTACAAAAGAATCTATTATTAGCATTACTATTGTTGTTCTAAATATTATTTCTATATAATTTCAAACTATTATTATTTTTATCTATACAATTCGAATCTTTATTATTATTATTCTAATTTTTTTTATTATTATTCTAATTTGAGTTGATTTTTATTTTAAATTTTAAAGTTTTACTTTAGATTCATTTTTTTTATAAAGCTTTAGTCATTTTATTTTACATCTTCATTAATGCTTATAACCACACTGGATGAATTAAATGTTCTTTACTCTACTTCTTGCCATTAATTTACTTGTAAATTTACTCTATTTTCTTCTACTTAAAAAATTTTATTTATATTTTATTAAATTTAATTTTAAGAATATATTTTAACTTCTTTTTTGTTTATGTTATTTCATCATTTGATAATTATTTCTCACACTATCATTTTATTATTTTTTCTAATTTATATATTAATTTAAGTAATCATTTTGTTCTTATTTCTATCTTACAAAATTACCTAAATCTCTAATTTCTTCTGTAATTAAATTAAATTCATTTTATTAAGTAGTTTTTTCTTTTAATAATTTATTTATACTTGTTGATGCAAAAAATCTTTTATTTGTTTTTGGCCTAAATTTTAAATCTATTTATTTAAATTTATCTAAACTTTTTGTTACTGATGATTAAAAACTTTAATCATCATATTATTATTAATTTGAAAATTACTAACATAGAGCATTTATATTTTTAAATGTTTATTTCTATGTCTCATTAAACAACTCATCCATTTCCAAATATTACATTTGACTTTGTTGCATTTTTATCTAATTTCTTATTAATTATAAACTGATAAATTTTTTAAAATACTGTTATATTTTTAAATATTATATATTATAAATTTATCATTATAAAATTCATTATTAAATACATATAATAACATTAATTTGGGGTTGGGGTTGGGGTT
>Ga0228633_1000474_pt1 | contig 11349 bp, 6 predicted proteins | sample 41DmetaG_FD_182703 | JGI IMG/M metagenome (GOLD analysis project Ga0228633, IMG submission 182703) | Seawater microbial communities from Monterey Bay, California, United States - 41D | ecosystem: Environmental > Aquatic > Marine > Coastal | place: USA: California | collected 2016-11-13
AAATTTTCTTATTTAATTATTTTTAATTGTATTTTATAAATAGATTTTTTTAATTTTTCTTTTATATATTAAAAAAATTAAAATTTATTACAAATTTTCATTAATTTCTTTTATAAAAATTAACAATTTAATATTATTTTTATATATTATTTTTTCAATTTATAATCATATTTTAATAAAAATTTTCATTGATTTATTGAATTTTTATTAATTAAGACTTTTATTTTTTGATTAAATTATATTGTCATTTATTTAGGAGAAATTACTTGATAGCATTCCCCGTCAATTTAAATATAAGTATTTTTTTTTTGATTAATATTTTATTTGAATTTAATTTCAAAGGGACCTTTTCCTTAAATTCCTTTTTTTGGGTTTCCTTTTAGAATTTTATCTATATTTTATTTGAAAACTGTGTCTTAAAGTATAAATTCTATTTAGTTATCATTATATGTTTAATATTCATTTTTTTTTATTTTATTTGCTAAATTTTAATAATATTAAATTTAAAATTACATTCAACTTTAGCTTAAGCCCATAAATTATTTTATCTACCCATATAATTATCAATATTCAATGCACAAAGTGTTAAATTATCGCCATAAAATTAATTTTAAAAATCAATTTCGTTTAAATCTTCATCCGAATCTTCAATCTCATCGACATTATTTTAATCATGATTTTTTAAATATTCCAATACTTATTCAATTTTTTCATTTTTAAGAAATTACTTTTTTGATCCTTCATAATAAAAAACACAACAATTTAATAATTATGATTAAGACTTATTTTTATCTATGCCTTGCATTATTCTTGCATCTGCTCCTATACTACAATAATTTATCATTGTTTTTTTCAGATTATTTGTCTTTATTATTGCTTTTTTTTGATTAATTGTATTAACAAAATATCCATCCTTTTGATATAAAATTGATTTAATAATATTATTTATTATTATTTAAATATTTATATTTAAATGTTAAATAAAATTATAAAATCTATTTAATTATATTAAATAATACGTCATAAGTTTCTATTTTTATGGTCCAAATGTCAAAATTTTCTTAAATTGCATCTAACCAATTTATACTATATTTTTAAAAATAATCTAACTCAAGTATTTTATTTATAGAATCTCCCCAACCTAATATTCTAGAAAAATCATTTATAGTTCCAAAAGGTGACATTCCTATAGGAATATACTATAAATATATATAATCTCAAATTTTTAAAAAAATATTTATATTCAAATTCAATATTTATAATCAAAAAAATTCAAATAAAATACTGAAATAATTTTTACCTATAAATCTATTTAATTCGATAGCATTTCATCAATTAACCAACCTACTGTACCGTCTCCCCCTGCCACTATTATTCTAATAGTTTATTTGTTTTATATATTTTTTATTTTTTAATAACTATTTTACATATTTTATTTATCATGTGTTTCATATATAAAAATCTTCATATTATTTAAAATTTAAAATGATTCTCTTAAATATAATGAAATTTACATTTTATCGTCTAAAAATTTTTAACTTAATTTTTTTTTACAATTTCCATTTATGTAAAAAAATATTACAAAACGAGTTTTTATTTATTATTAAATATTATCATTTTAATCTTAAATATTTTATACAATACATTCCAGTTCTATAGTTTAAAACGAAGGCTATAATTGATTTTCCATATTTTATAAGTATAAATTTATATCTTTATACTAAAAAATATAGTTATATGTATTATTAAACCTATAAATTTAAATAAATATTAAACTTTGTAATTTCACGATTTTATAATAAAGAATGGATTAAATTAGTTCTCTAGATCATACTCCAATTGTTATTGATAATGGGTCAGGAATGATGAAAGCTGGTTTCACTGGAGAATAAGAGAAACCATCTTTAATTTTTCAAACTCATGTTGGTAAATCTAAAATCGATGTTGTTTTGCCATAAAGTTCCTAATATTAAGTTTCTATAGGTATTTATATATAATAAAGGAAATAATTAAGATGAATCAAAAGGATTATTATAATTGAAATATCCTATTAATCATGGTATAATAAATGATTGGAAATCTATGGACTTAATATGGAAATATATTTTCGAATAATTAAAAGTAAATTCAGGAGAAAATCCGGTATTTATTACTGAACCTCCAATGAACCCATATGAATAGAAAGTTTAGACAGCTTAATTATTTTTTGAAAGCTATGGAGTACCTGCATTTTATTCAGGTATATAAGGTGCTTTAAGTCTATTTGCAAGTGGAAAGACATCAGGTGTGGTATTAGATATTGGAGATGGAGTAACTTAAGTTGTTCCTATTTTTGACGGCTATGGATTGTAGCATTCTTATGGAAGAATAGATCTAGCAGGAAGAGATGTTACAGATCATTTATAGCTTTTATTAAGAAAATCTGGAATAAATTTTGTGTCATCAAGTGAGTACGAAATAGTAAAGAAAATAAAATAAACCCTCTGTTTTTCATCAATAACTGCTTAGTCTGATGAAAAAATAATAGATGATAGAAAATTAAAGGATCCTTATATACTTCCTGATGGAAATATTTTAGAATTATCTTATGAGAGAACAAGAGCACCAGAAATATTATTTTCTCCTGAAAAAATAGGAAACGAGAGTTAAAGTGTCCCATAATTGCTAATTGATTCAATAAATAAAACTGATATTGACCTTAGAAAAACATTTTATTCTAATATAGTCTTGGCTGGAGGAAGTACAATGATTACAAATTTCCCTGATCGTTTATTAGCTGAAACAAGAAAAATAACACCAAAAGATATTAAAGTTAAAATTTATGCGCCCAAAGAAAGGGATTTACTTTGTTGGATGGGAGGAAGCATTTTTTGTAATTTAGGAAGTTTCAAAAATATGTGGATTATGAAATAAGACTATGAAGAATAAGGAGATAGAGTTTTGCTCAAAAAAACTTTCTGAACCAAATTTTCTATTTTTATTTATTTTAAAATATTTTTGTATCTATAATAAATAAATTTTTTAAATTTTTTAATTTTATAATTCTAAGTAAATTTAGTAAAAATTTATTAAAGTATATAAAAATAATTATATAATATAAAAAATAAAGAATTTTAGAAAAATTAAAAAATTATATATAAAATGGGTAAAAATTAGAATAAAAAATAATTTTACATAAAATAAAATAATGAAAATTAGATATTCTAATAAAATATGAAAGGATTTATAATATCGTGCGTGACTGGAAAAGAGAAATTTGCAATAAAAGAGATATATAATATATTGAATGATGTACTACTCATATATTAAATAGTATGTTGATAAGATTTACCCTGATATATAAACTGAAATTATAGAAAATGAAGATTAAATAAATAAAAAAGTGAAATTAACAGATGATTTATTGTAATAGGAATTGGCTTAAATAAGAGAATAAAAAGTAAAGATTTTCTATAATTAAGATATTGGAATAAAAGTATTTATTTTTTCATAAAAGAAAGGAATAATTTTTATAAAAATAAATGAAATTTTTAAAGATAAAATCTGTGTATATTAAATTTGTGATAAAATAATGTCAGATATTCATTAAAATTAAGTCATTTTGGGAAATAAATGGTTTTTTAAATTATAAAATAGTTTAAAACTTATTCCAGTGTAGCTTCTATTAAGAGCTGATGTAGAGATTTTTAAATAAAATATTATATAACTCATATAATAACATTTACCAAAAGAAGAGTCAGTTACTTGGCAATTTGAATTTAAATGTAGATTTAATGAAAAATTGAAATAAAAAATGTTTTTAGATGAAATTATCGAACATATTGGAAAATAAAATAGAGTTGATTTTAAAAATCCTTAATTTACTATATATACTGATATAAGTAAAGTATTTTAATTTTAAATTAGCATTTTATGTTAATGTCTGTTTTAAAAAACTGGACATAATATAGAAAATATTCTATGGTTGGTTTGAATAGTGTTAAATAAAATAATTAATTAATAGGGAATCAATAATAAAATAAATAATAAAATTAGGATATTTTAGATTAAAATTAAAATGATTAAGACATTCAAAATTAAGATGTTTAACACATTTAAAATTAATAATAGAGTTAAGATTAAGACTCAAAAGATAGTGTCTAATTATTTTGAAAATGATTATTAAATATCAATTTTAAAAATTTAAAAATTTTAAAAAAATATAAAAATTCTATTATAAATCTATATTAAAATAATGAATCCTTTTTAGAATTATTAGTCAGTAAGTTTAAAAAGTTAGAAAGTAAAGAAGTAATAATTATCACATGATGAAATCACATAATAAAAACCTTAATTTTAATTTGATTTAATTCCTCAAAATAACTTTTATAAAGAAGATGATGACAATACAATAAATTTTCATCCATAATTAGATATAGATCAAAATAAATTTAATGATTTTGAAGAAATAACATAAAGTTAATTAGAATCTTAAATTGATAAGTAATTTTCATAAAATTAGTCTTTTAATTCTAATTTATAACATATAGAAAATCCTTATAAAAAACATTTAAACAACGAATTTTAGAATAATAAAAAATATTAACATATCTTCAACTAAGATTTAGATAATGCTAAAAATAGTCCATGCAAAGAATTGAATGATTTAGACTTCATTACAGCTTAATAATAGAAATATTTTACAAATGATGAATTCATTAATAATGATGATGAAAAAAAAAACTAATTTGTAGAACATAATTATAGATCGAAATCATAAAATAAGGATAATGATAATGATTCTTATAAAAATTAGGATTAAGATATTAATTTTTTTATTTAAGATTAGGAATTAAAGAATAATTTTCATATAGGTAAAACTAATAATTATGAATAAAGTAATTATTTTGTTAAAAATAAATAAAATAACATTGATAAAGATAGATTTAATTAACATAATAAATCTAGCAATAATTTTGACAAAATCAATAAAACTACAACAAATAAGCATTAAGATACTTCATATAGATCTAAAAATAAAGACAGTAATATATCAAAAAATGACTAGGATTAAAATTCTTAATCATCTAAAAATAAAGATGATTATAGAAATTAAGACAGTAATAGATCAAAAAACAATTATGAAATTGATAATCCATATAAAAATATATAAGATGATTTTTAAAATCAAGAAGTAGATGATTATTTTAAACCAAAATTCAAAAATCAAGAAGAATTTCCAGAAGATATTTAATTTGTAAATCAATTTTCAAATAAAATGCAATTTAGTAATAATTAAGATAAATATAAATCGAATCAAAGTTAATTAGATAATAAAAATAATTACAAATCGAGTCATAATTTAAAGTAAAAAAATTTAGAATCATCCTAAGATGATTTTTTAACATAATAAACATTGCAACTCATTTCTGAAGAAGATGAGAATTTATAATTGTTTAAAAATAGTATTGATTCTTAAAAAAATTAGGTAGTTTCTGACATGAATAAATATTTTGCAGAAATTTAAGAAAATTTTATGAAATTTTAAAAACTTTTGGTTGATGAAATAAACTAACATTTTGATAAATACTCAGAATCATATAATAATTTTAAATAAGAAGTAATGAAAATTTTTTAAAGGTTATATAACTGAAAAATTTAAAAAAAGAGGCGATGCAGACAGCAACTGTTGAATCTTAAAATAGTAGTTTTCTTTAAAAAAAAGTGTCTAATCAATCGTTAATGAAAGAATTGGAAGATTTACGGTATTAAAGTAATATTGCTAAAATCTTATAATCATTATAGCAATAGTAATAATAATCTTTAAAATAAGTAGATTTTTATTCTCAATAAATTATTTAATAAAATAATAGAACAGACGATATATATAAGAAAAATGCTTTAAATAAGTATATAATATCATAATTTAGATATTTTTAAAATTTAGAACATACTATATCAAATTCTTTAAAAGATAAATGCAAGAAAATAAATGAATTTGTTTAAAATACTAACTAAAATGATGAAATGTTAAATGATATTCTATAAGATTAATAAAATTTCAAAAATGATCATCAAAATTTCAAAAATGATCATTAAAATTTCAATAATGATCATCAAAATTTCAAAAATGATCATTAAAATTTCAATAATGATTAATAAAATTTCAAAAATTTATATATTCAAAAATCTAATATGAATAACAATATGAATAACAATATGAATAACAATATGAATAACAATATGAATAATAATATGAATAATAATAGTAGTAATAATAGTAATTTCAACATAAATCATAATAATAATAGTAGTAATAATAGTAATTTCAACATAAATCATAATAATGAATAATATAGAAAATAATCTACAAATAATGATTTAAGTACATATGATTTTGTTGATCAAGAATAATTAAACAAATCACAAAATGCAGATTTTGGTTAATAAAAAGTAAAAAAAATGTAAATGTCCCCTCGCGTGGTCTAGAGTATAAATTTCAAAAAAGACTTCTGTAGAAAATCCTAGGATTCATAAAATATAATAAATTAAGGAAAAATATAAAATTTGAAATTTATAAGAAATAAGACATTTTAATGTTAATAAGGGGTGTTATGTATATGTATAGTAACCGAAGATATAATAGCGGTAGGTTGTAAAAATGGAAATATATTATTGTGGTCAATATAATAATAAAAACTTATATCAACTTTAGCCTATCATACTGGTTCTATACTATCTTTAGTAAAATTATAAATTGATAATAAAACGTATTTGGCAAGTGGTAGTGATCATGGAGATGCTGCGATTATAGGTTATATAAAATTAATTTATAGTATGGGATATGAATACTGATAGAATAAAATAAAAATTATAAGGTCATTCTGCAGCTGTTGTATAATTGATATAATTAAATGATATTTTAATATCTGGTGGATATGATAGGGAATTAAGATTTTGGGATTTAAAATCATTTTAATGCAAATAAGTTTATATGTATTTAATTTAGATTCTAAAATAGCATACAGGTAGTGTATCATGTTTGTGTCTGTCAAAAGATAATAATAATCTTTTCTCTGGTAGTTTAAATCAAGAAATATTTGTTTGGAAAGTTTTGTAAAATAATGGATAAATTTAAAAATGCGTTTTTTCTAAAAATTTGGTAAATAATTAAAAGTCTTATCCTTGTAGTTTTAATACTTTATATTAGTCTGTTAACATTTTATTTATAGGTATAATATTTATATATTTAAAGGCATGCATAATTCTTAAATTTGCATATATAATATACAATCTGGGATTATGGATAGATGTATTTAATTAGATTTGGGACCCATTATTGATTTATTGTGTCTAGAATCAAAGGTATTTTATTTTCATATAGGATTCTTTATTAACTATATCTACGGGATAAAATCAATCAAAAATGACTATAACAGATCATATATAAAGTTTAAACTTATAATAAAACTTTAATTAAGATTTACTTGTTGAATATGGAGTAGGAATAAATCCAAAAGTTCAACTATAACTTATAGATGGTGAACTTTCAATATTTATGATAAATTAAACTGATAAAAATACTTTTTCTTAATGGAATATAAATTATTAGTGACATGTTTAATTAATACATAATTTATAATATATTCTGAAAAAATCATATATAAATTCTAAAATTTTAAAAGTATTTTCATAATAAATGGTATTACATATGTTCTTTGTATTTATTTTCATTATCAAAATATCTATTGCATTTTTCATTTTCACATGAATTAAATTATTGATAATCGTCCAATCTTAATGTGTTAATTATTTATTGATCACATCTAAAAATTTAATATAATATTACATTTAACATACTATAGGACTTAAACAATAACATGAATAGCACATGTAGTGATTACATGGTAGCATTACTATTTTTACAATTATAGGAAAATCACAAATCTTACAAAATTTTGTAGAGGATTTTGAAGGTTAAGTGCTGTCTAACTTTATATTAAATATTTTACAATATCTGCTAAATTATTGTTTTAATCATGATAAATCTAATTATCACCAGGTGGAATATATGGGTATACTTAATGATCTTTACTATCTAAATTCATTTTTTTATAGAATAAAATAATTTATAAATTTAATTTATATTTAATTATAAAGTCCAAATTGATTATTATATAAAAATTTGACCTTTATAATCTTGAAGATATATTTAAATTTAAATTGAACATCGAAAATGAAAATCAAAATGTAAGATCAAATTTGAAGATCATGAAATTAAAAAATGAAGGTTTATTTTTAAGATTTAAAGATTGAATCAAGTATGAATTACTATTTTTGAGAAATAATGAATGTAAATAAAAATGATATAGATAAAAATGAATAAGATTTAATATATAATATTTAAAAATCAATTAGTTGGATGCAAATAAATTAAGCAATTATCACTTAGAACATATTTTAAGATATTTTTCTATTTTCAAGACAAGTTGATTAACATTGAGTCTTGTTATATTTTATTGATCATATTTGTATGAGTAAATTATTTTTTATTTTCCTATAAATATAGGAAATTTAACCTTTATTTGAAGAAACTACTATTTCGCAACTTCGATAATCATCTTATTTTTTTATCATTTCGATGTTTAATGTATCATTCCACTTTTTAATAATCTCTTTTTCTATAATTTAAGCCTATGATATCAGGTTATTTCCATAAAAAACAGTTACCATAAATTATTCTTCTTCTTTTTATTCATTTGAGTTACTATCATCTTCAACTTATCCAATTATTCCTCCAATAAAAATCATTTTTGAAATAATTATTATAAATAATGTTGTTTGGTTTACTTTTGTTTAAAAGTTTACGTCATTGATAAAATATTATCTAACTATTTTTAATATATACAGTTAGCTTATTTATCAAATTATAATATAAGATATACTTTAAATTTTTTAAAATTAAAAACAATTATGAGTTTTTAAAATATAATTTATTTAAAAAATTATAAATTCTATATATAATTAAATCTACAAATAAAATAATATAATGATATAAAACTAATCGAATCATAGATAATAATACTAAAGACTAAATTTTGGTAGATCAATGTCGAGGATCTCGTATACTATAAACTATATATAAAATGAATAAAAATATGAGGTAACAATAGAAAATGATAGAGACAATAATAGATATGCACTATACGATATGATACATGATGCAATTAATTAATTAAATATAAATTAATAGCTCAGTTTAGATGATAATGCTTAACATTATTAATTGTTTATAAGTGGAAAAAATGGTTATCCCAAAAAAGATCTTCCTTGTATTTTATTATATTTTTTAAAATTTCTTTTAAGGCTTGGATATCTCATAAAAATTAAATACATATGATTAAATGAAATTCTCATTAATTAAAATCGCATTACCTTTAATACAATAATAAAATCAAAACATTGAAAGAGGAATTTAATGTTCATGGTTTTGTTTAAATAATAATTGATATAATATATTATTTAATCGTAATATAAATTAATTGATATTTTAATTAACGAAAAAATCTGAGTTTGGGTATTTTTACCAATTATACTAGTCATGTTTTAAAACGGAATTTTAAAATACTATATTCAAGAATATAATCAAAATAATAAAACTAAAGAGAAAACTAGTTATATAAAGGTTTAAAAATCAAAAACAGAAAAGTTTTTAAATAAAATTTTTAGAAATTTACTAAATATGAGTTAAAATACATTAAAAAATTGTCTTTTATTATCAGGGCCTTCTTTTAAAATTAGAAAATAATATTTGTATTGTGTAAAAATTTGTGATATATAGATATTTAAAAATTATGAGAAAAAGAAGAAGATGCCTAATAATAAGTAAATCCTGCAATGAATACAGCAATTAACCCCAATTAAATGGCAGATATGTTATCAAATAATATAATGATGACAATATCTTCAGGTTTATAGCTATTTTGAGTTATTCATTTTTTTTCAGTATAATTTTGACAATAGTCCTTTTTAATTTGACCTATTAATTTAAAAGTTTAACATTAAATAAATAAAAGTTTATTGTAAAGAAATTTTGAAATATAAATTTAAAATGTATAATATGTATCCAGTTTGAGTTTTATTTTACTGTATTTTTGAATTAAATGGATTACAAAATTTGATTCTTTAAGCTGAACTTCAAAATTAATTAACATATTAAATGAATCCTATGGCTAATTCCATAAGTCCATAATAATAAGACAATAGATAAATTATTTAAAATGAACAATTATGATTTTCATTAATAAAAAATGCAAAATTTAGAATAGAAATGCTTAAAGATTTTATAAAGTATGAAATTTATATTCATATTTTCATCATTTATTAGCTTTTACTCATTTAACGCGAAATATGATTCGATTTTTTATTTTAAAAAAACGATCTTTATGAAATACTTTGTGTCGTCTATATTTATAAATTATTTGTCTTAAAATTGTTTAAAGTTTAAAGATCTTAGTTATTTATATTTTGATCTCCTTATTCAAATTAAAGATCTTAATTTATATCCTAAATATTATTCTCTAAAGATAGATTTTTAAGAAAAACACACTACGAAGTTTTTCTATTTTATTAGCTTATTTCTTAATCTTATATTTTAAAAGATTTAAAAGTATTTCCGAAAGGAGTATCAGTATATTTTTTTACCTATATAAATAAATAATAAACTTTTGCATTTAAATCTATATCTTAAACCTAAAAACCATTTTTTTAACAATAATGACATTTTAATTAAAATTAGCTTTCTTCATGTAGCTCTATAAATTTAAAAATTACTTTTATATAATTCATTCATACAAAAATGACAAATGTAATTATTACAACATTAAGACTCTAAAAGATCTTAAATTATAATAAAAAATAACTTTAAAAAGATCTAAAACATATAGGACAAGTATATTTATATATTTATTTATCAAAGTCTATTTATGTAAAATCTTAAAACTAAAAATAATTTTATGTTACTTTTAAATCTATAAGATTAAATTTTGTTATTATTACAAAATTTTTATTTCTATTTTAAATTTTTTTATTTATTTTGTAATATTACTTCATTTTTGATTAATTGTTATCTTCTGAAATTTTACGAGTATCCATAGATTAAACTTATGTTTATGAGGTATTTCTTAATCCTCTTTTCTTCTTTAAAAATAAACAACAAAAAATATTCATTATATAATAAATATCTAAATCCTAATTAACTATAAAATATATAAAAATATATTATAATTTAAAGATAAAATTTTATTATCTTTTAAATTTTTTAGTTAGTGTATTTTAATTTTAAAATTTATAAAATATTATTCTATTGGG
>Ga0228633_1000475_pt1 | contig 11302 bp, 7 predicted proteins | sample 41DmetaG_FD_182703 | JGI IMG/M metagenome (GOLD analysis project Ga0228633, IMG submission 182703) | Seawater microbial communities from Monterey Bay, California, United States - 41D | ecosystem: Environmental > Aquatic > Marine > Coastal | place: USA: California | collected 2016-11-13
GAACAACTAAACCTAGCGATTATAAACCAACGTCTTTTGATAAAAAAGCTGCTAGTAGTAGAGAATCTGCAAAATTAATTGTAGATGATTTAAGAAGATACGCTAGAGAAAGAAAACTGCCTAACGCGGCTGTTGACTTTGGTCAAGGTGTAGAAGAAATTACTAGCACTATGTTTGAAGATCCAGCGGAAGAAGGTGGTATGGGTAAAGTTAAAATATTTACTACAACAAAGGAAGGTCAAAAAGCTGGTGAATTTGAAGACTTAGAAAGAACGATAGACTTAGACACTAAAGATGGCATGATGCAATACGCTAAAGCTATGATAAAAGCTGGTGAAGGAAGTTCATCTGAGAAAAACGCTAAGCTAGAAGCTATTAGAAAAATACTTAGCAAAAAAAGTAGTGGTAAGTACGATAACTTATAAAATAAATAGTATTAAATAGAATTACATGGAAGAATTATATAATAGTTTATTTAAAGCCGGTGATTATACTGGGTCTTTTGAAGATTTTAAAGAACAATTTGGAAGCGAAGAAAAGTCAAAAGTACTTTACAAAGCCTTAAACGACAACGGAGAGTACACTAAATCTATAGATGAATTTAATACACAGTTCGGTTTTTCTTCTGCAGAAGATTTTCCGACAGACGATGTACCAAGTGCAGTTGCAGAGTCGCAGGAAGGGGAAATTGCACTAAAAGATACGGAATTAGCGCCGGTAGATACTTCTTTGGAATCACAATCAATGGATCCGTTTGTGATAAACGGGGAACCAGTAAGTGAAAAAGAATTTAAAGAATATCAAAAAGATTTAGCTGAAAGAGATGTTTTAGAAGAAGATGAAAGCTTTTTTTCAGCCACGGGTTTTGTTGATTTTTTTAGCGATATAGCTACGGCAGCTAAAGAAGGTTGGAGACAAGGTGAATTAGTAGATCCATCATACGAGTTATATAAGCTTGGTGATAAAGCTACTGACGAAGATGTTTTAAACTTTGTAAATAAAAACAAAGAAATAGCTAGAAAAAACTTAGGATCTGCAGAGATGCAAGATTTCAATAGAATATATGAAGAAGAAGGTGGTGGTTTTTGGGGTTTCATAAAGGGTGTTGTTAACAATCCTTCAACGCTATCTACAATGTTAGTTAGTTCTATTTCTAATCAAATAAGTTCATTACGCTCTGATGAAGTTAGGGCCGCTGGTGCTGCTGCTGCTGCTACAGGAGCTGTTGCTGGTTCTGCAATACCTTTGCCAGGAGTATCTACATTAGGTGGAGCTGTTGCTGGTGGTATGGCTGGTACTATGGGAGCTATGGAAACTGGTTTAACTTTTGCTGAATTGCTTCAAGAAGAAGCAGGAGGTTTAGATCCAGATAAAATAAAGAAAATACTTCAAGATCCAGAAAAACTAGCCGATTTAAAAAATAGAGCTTTAAATAGAGGTGTAGCTATCGCCGCTGTTGAAATGGCTACATTAGGAATAGCTAAAGGTGTTGGTGGTAAACTAGCAACTGCTGGATTTAAAAGAGCACCTATGGTTGCTGCTGGCGTTACCGGTGGTGTTGAAATAGCTGGTGGTGGTTTAGGTGAAGTAGCTGGAAGGTATGTTGCTGACCAAGAAATGGATGTTGCAGAAATTGGTTTTGAAGCATTTGCTGGGCTAGGTAGTGCTCCTTTGACTTTAGGTAAGCAAGCTTTAAATATTCAAACAAACCTAGATAGAGTTAAAGTTAATAAAGAGATTAATAGAACAGAGTATGGAAACATAGTAGATGTTTTTAAGCCAGAGACTAAAACTGATGATGCGGAAATTAAAATATCTAAAATAAAAAATTCTAGAAAAATATTAGACGAAAAAGTTGATGCTCAAGTAAAAAGAGCTGAGATAACAAAAGAGGAAGGTGACGCTATAAAAAATAATTTTAGAAAAACTCAAGGAACTGTAAATCAAGTAAAGTCATTAAATTTAAGTGAAGATACAGAGGTTAAGGTTGTTGAGCTACAAAAGGAAAAATCAAGTTTAGAAGCACAGATAAAAGAAGTTAATGACAAAGCTCTTACTGGTACACAGTCAGAAAGGGTGGATGCTATAAATAAAGAACAGCAATCTATAATAAAAGAAGATAGATTTACTAGTAGAACTAAAGCAGCTACAGAGTTAGCTACTGGTTTAGAATTTAAAGAAAAACCTAAAGTATTTAACACTACTAAAGAATACATAGAAGCAATAGCTAAAGAAGAAAACATATCTGATGGTCAAGCTAGTGAAGCAGCTGAGGGATCTAATGGTGTTTTTTTAGGAAAAGGAAAGATATTTATTGACAAAAAAATTGCTTTAGAGCAAGGAGCTGTTAGTGTTGCTAATCATGAGGTTTTACACCCAATTTTAAACGCTGTTATTGGAGATATTAACCAACAAAAATCAATTTTAAACGATTTTAAATCAAAACTAAACAAGTCTCAAATCGATTGGGTACAAGGTCAACTAGATAAAAATGTTGATTTAGCTGACCATGATTCTGAGTTTTTAACATATTTTTCAGAAGGTATATTAAATGAGCAAATAAAATATGATGAAAATGTTTTTACAAAAATAAAAGAAGTAGTTGTAAACGTGTTTAAAAAACTGGGTTATGATAATATTAAATTTGATTCAGGTAGAGATGTTTATAATTTCTTAAAGGAATACAATAATAGTATACTAAAGAACGATAAAATAAAGTCTTCTCAAGTTTTAAAAGCTATAAAAAAGAGAGAAACACAGAAAGGAGTAAAAGCTTCAGAAGTAGAAACTGTTAGTAGAATGCAGTTTTCTAAGGCTAATCAAGATAAAATTCAGTCTTTAGAGCAAGAGCTTGAAACACTAGATGAAAACGAGTTTGAGTATGATCCAGACGAGTTTGATTCTTTAAGATCTAACCTGCAATATAAAATAACACAAGCTAAAAAAGCACCTGTAAAAAAACCTGTAGTTAAAAAAGAAAAAGCAGAAAAAGAAGAAACTACTAAAAAGACTTACGACAACGAGACTTTAGTTGAGACTATAAAATCAAAAGAAACTACTAGAAAAGATAAAGCAGCTGCAGAGTCTGAATTAGTAGAGTCTTTCGATACAATGGCTTTAAAAGCTATAAAATATGACACTAGAAAAGGAGATTTAGATAGAACCGAAGTAAGAGATTATCTTAGACAATTTTTACCTAAGATAATTGAATCTTATAAACCAGATGAATCTAAGTTTTCTACTTGGGTGTATAATAATATAGCTCCAAAAGCTCAACAAACTTACGAAAAGTTTAAGAAAATAGCTGACAAGAGTTTAGATGTTAAAGCTGGTGAAGTAGGATCGGTGGTTGAAATAGCATCGGAGGTTAGTAAAACGCCTGTAGAGACTACTAAAAAACCATCCAGAAAAATAAAACCTATTGAACTAATAAGAGATCCAAAGCTAGAACAAAAATACAGAGATGCTATTAAAAAAGCAGTTGAATCAGGTGATGTTGACGTAGAGAAAGGTACTTTTGGTAAAATGAAAGATCTAGCAGCTGAAGTAACTTCTGAGATATTTGATATACCTTTACTTAAAGTAACTGACCCTGCTGATAACCTAGCATTTAAAGATACTTTAGTAGATGATAAGAATTTAGAGGAAGTTAAAAAATACTACCCTGAAGCCAAGGTGGGTATGATTATAAAATCAGAGTCAAGTAAAATACAAGACATAATAAAGTCTATGGGTCCTGACTTGTTTAAACTAATGCCACCTAGTAACGCTGCTCCTGAATTAGCCACTGTAGATGCTGAAGCGTATAAAGGTGTTAAGGGTACTGGTTTAAAAATACCTACAAGTTTAATGAAAGCTTTTTATGAAGCTACTGGTAAGAGAAGTAAGGGTGTTACATCTCAAGTTGTTATTAAAGAACTTAAGAAAGATCTTACGTACGAGAAGTTTTTAGAAGACCTAGGTATTAAGAAAGGTGAAGCTAATAAGTATGACAGAAAAATAGGTCAAAGACTTAAAGCTATAACAACGCTATTTGGTAAATTAGCAACTAACACTGAAATAAGACAGTTGGAAGGTGTTACTGATGTTCAAAAACAAAACATAGGTTCAGGTAGATCTGATATTCAATTTAGTAAAATATCAAACGCGTATAAAACTACAACCAATAAAGAAGCTAACATAGACTTTAATGATAAGCAAAAAGTAAGTAAATTTAAAAAAGATATATTTGATGTATTTGATAATTTTAGTGAAGATGACTTTTTAAATTACATACTACCAACAGCTAGTAAAGGTTATAACTACAAATGGAAGACTGTTAATGATAAAAAAGTTTACTCTGAAGATTTTAAAAACGTAAGAAACGTCGTATTTGAAGGAAGAGTTGATTTCTTTGAGTCTTATAACGAGCATAGAAAGAAGAAAGGATTAAAACAAATAACTCATAAAAAAGGAGATAGATCCGTTGAGTATACAGATATAAACGGTAACATAAAAAAGACTAAGTTATCTATTCTAAAAAAACAATCTTCAGAAGGTGTCAACTCTGGCAAGTTTTTTGAAACAATAAAAGAAAGAATTAATATAGCTAAAGATCAAAGAAAAGGATTAAAGAAAATACTAAAAGCATTAAGAAAGTATAACGAAAATAATCCAGACGACAAGACTTTTTTACCTATGTTGTTTACCATGATGAATAGCAATACCGATTCTTTAATTAGAACCGCAGCTATACCTAAGTGGATAATGTATGTAAATGGGTTGAGTGACTCTGATTATGTATATGAACACCCTCAAACAGCTTCAGATACTTCTGTTGAGTTAATTAAAGCTATATATAATAGTAAAACAGATGCTGAATTTGACGCTACGTTTGATAAGATAATGAAAAACTTTGACGTTGCTATAATACCTAAAGATCAAGACTCTATAGTTAATAAGACAATGAGAATGAATGGTCCTAGAAAAGGTGGCTCTAAAGGTGATTACTCTCTTGAATTAATATATCCAGAAGAAAAAGGTTTTCCTGTTAGATATAAGTATGCTAATGAAAACAATGGTGCCAATATATCTTTAACACCAATAATTGATTTTAGTAAAAGTAGTAATGTAAAAAATATAAAAGAATTATCTAAATCCACAATACAAGCGTCTAAATCTAATAATGACATGTTACCTAAGTCTAAAAGATTAAAGGGTGATTTTACTATGGATCAAGTTTTAGATGAAATGAAAAGCTTAGATGATCAGCAGACGGAGGCTGGTATACAGTTCAGTAATGGTCAAAATTTAGATAAAGATTTTAACGATATATTAGAGAAAAAGTCTGGTATAGCATCTGATAAAGAATATAAACGAGTAAAAGCAGAAACTGTCGGTGCTAGTAAAGGAAGATTTAAATTCTTTATACCACCTTCAGCTGAAGATTTTGTAGGTTTGTTATATGCTACATTAGGTAAAGGCAAAACTGGAGACGCTCAAATGGCTTGGTATAAGAAAAATTTACTAAACCCATTCGCTAGAGCTATGGAAAACATATCTAGAGATAGAAATGCTTTAGGTAGGGATTTTAGAGAGTTAAAGAAAAAACTTAAAATTGTTCCAAAAGATCTAAAGAAAAAAGTACCTGGAGATGTTTTTACCAAGGAGCAAGCTGTTCGTGTTTGGATATGGAATCAAATAGGTAAAGATGTTCCTGGTTTAGACGAAAGCGATATAGATAGTTTAGTTAAATACGTTGACTCAAACCCAGATCTAAAAGTATTTGGTACAGAGATAATGAAACTCAACAAAGGTGCTGGTTATATATCACCTACTGACTCTTGGAATACAGGTACTATAACAACTGATTTATTAGAAACTTTAAATACAAATAAAAGAAAAAAGTACTTAGAACTTTGGCAACAAAATGTTGATATTATATTTTCAGAGAAAAACTTAAATAAACTAGAGGCTATATATGGTAAACAATATCGTATGGCTATGGAGAATATATTAAAAAGAATGAAGACTGGTAGAAATAGATCTACAGGTACAGATTCTTTAACAACCAGAGTAACCGACTGGTTAACAGGTAGTATTGGTGCTATAATGTTTTTTAACACTAGATCAGCTGTGCTACAAACACTATCTGCTGTAAACTTTATAAACTTTGGAGATAACAACATATTGGCAGCAGGTAAAGCTTTCGCTAATCAAAAACAATATTGGACTGACTTCAAAAAACTATTTAACTCTGAGTTCTTAGTAGAGAGACGTGATGGTTTAAAAATGAATGTTAATGAAGCTGATATTGCTGATATAGCTAAAGAAAGAGGTGTTAGAGGTGTTATAAATAGATTACTAAAAATAGGTTTTACACCAACTCAAATAGCTGATAGTTTTGCTATCGCATCTGGTGGCGCGACTTTTTATAGAAATAGAGTTAAATCACTAATGAAGCAGGGTAAAAGTAGTATGGCTGCTGAAAGAGAGGCTCTAAGAGATTTTAGAGAGATAGCGGAAGAGTCTCAACAGTCAAGTAGACCTGATAGAATAAGCCAACAGCAAGCGGGTCCACTAGGTCGTATTATATTAGCTTTTGCTAATACACCAGCGCAATACGCTAGATTAATTAAAAAAGCCGCTAGCGATCTTAAGAATGGTCGAGGTGATGCTAAAACAAATATATCTAAGATCATATACTATGGAGTAGCACAAAACTTAGTATTTAACGCACTACAACAAGCTTTATTTGCTGTAGCGTTTGGGGAAGATGAAGAAGAAGATGAGAAGAAAGTGGTTGATGTTGCCAACGGTATGATTGACGGTATACTTAGAGGTGCAGGTATAGGTGGAGCTGTTTTCTCCGTAATTAAAAATGCTGGTATAAAACTAGCTAAAGAAAATGCTAAAGATAATCCTAAGTATGAAAACGCTGCTTCAGAGTTATTAAAATTATCACCACCAATATCTTCAAAGATAGGCAAAGTTAAAGCTGCTCTTAGATCGTATTCTTGGGACAAGGAAGAAATCAAAGAAAAAGGTTTTAGTTTAGATAATCCAGCCTACTTGGCAGGAGCTAATGTTGTATCAGCTACGACAAACGTACCTCTAGATAGAGTTGTTAAGAAGATAAATAATGTAACAGCATCCACTCAGGAAAATATATCTGTAGCACAAAGAATAGCTTTATTAGCTGGTTGGTCAGAGTGGCAGTTAGGAATTAAAAAATCTAAAAAACCCAAAAGTAGGAAGAATGTAAGAGGAAAGAGCAGTAAAAGAAGAGCACTAAATTAACATTTATATATATGAAATTAAAATACTTCACGCACAAAGAGTTTGACTCACCGGACGCTCAAGGTAGTGGTCAATTAATGAATGAAGAGCTGCTTAACATGCTTGATATTGTTAGGAAAAAGTATGGCAAATCTATTGTTATTAATTCAGGCTACAGAACTGTAGAGCATAATACTAAAATAGGTGGAACACCTGCATCATCTCATACAAAAGGTTTAGCGGTTGATATTGCGTGTAATAATTCTACTGACAGATTTAAGTTAGAAGGTATATTAAGAGAAGTTGGATTTAAAAGAATTGGTATTGCTAAAACTTTTATTCACGCTGATATAGATAAAGATAAAGCACAGAACGTATTATGGACTTATTAAAAATAAAATTATGAAACTAACAAAAGGAACACCATTTCAATTAAAAGACGATTGCTACTATAAGGCTAAAAAAGCACACAAAGTATTTCCCTCAGCTTATGCTAGTGGTATGATCGCTAAGTGTAGAAAAAATAAAGGTAAGAAATAATGAGACAATCACCGTTGTTCGTTAGAAAAACAGAGAAAGGAGCTTCTTTAAAACGATGGTTTAAGGAAGAGTGGAAAGATGAAAAAGGAAATCCATGCGGATCGTCTAAAAATAAGAATACTAAAGTTTGTAGACCTTCAAAAAAAGTAAACTCTAAATCTCCAAAAACCTGGAGTAATATGAGTCCAGAAGAAAAACAAAAAGTAGTAAGAGCTAAAAAGAAGGTTGGTATGGGTAAAAGAAGATCTTCATCTAGCAACGTATCATAGGAATAAATATTATCAGGCGTACCATACCTGCAATTCCTATAAAAGAAAGGGGCCTCATTATGAGACCCCTTTTTTAATATGTATAGATTATTTAATTATTTATACATATTAATTATTATATGTATAAAAAAGTCATAACTTTTAGCCTTTAGCCATCACAAGCTAAACAATCTTCGCTCATTGCTTGCTGAGCTATATCACCACGTAAAACAGATTCTGTTCTAGTATAATATAGAGTTTTAACACCTTTCTTCCAAGCTTCAAAATGAACTTTGTTCAACCACTTAGGTGTAGCTTCAGAAGGAAAAGCTAAGTTTAAACTAACTGACTGATCTACGTATTGTTGTCTAAGACCAGCTTGATTAACTAATTCTAGTTGATTAATCTCTTTAAAAGTTTTAAAAACTTCTTTAACTGGAATGTCATGACCCATAGTAATATTATCCAAAGCATCGATACCCTGTATGCTACCTCCGTCAGCCAGTATTTTATTCCACGTTTCATTTGTATTTAGTTTATGTTTCTTTAATAGTTTAACTAACGTCGGGTTTTTCCTAATGAAAGTCCCCTTTGCACTCTGCTCTGTAAAAACATTCGCAGCCCACGGCTCAACACCAGGAGAAACATTACCGCTAAGCTTGCTATTAGAAACAGTAGGAGCAATAGCACGGAGATGAGTATTACGCATACCCGTCCCAACACACCATAAAGGCTCGCCGTAAATTTCCGCCAAGTCTCTCGAGGCTCTTTCACTTTCAATTTTAATTTGCGAAAATATTTTCCTAGTTTCAAACTGAGATAGTAAACCCTCGAAAGGAATACCATTTTCTTGGAGATAGGTGTGCCATCCGAGTACACCAAGTCCCAATGCTCTCCCTTTCTGCGCAGACCGAACAGCATTTTCAAACCCGCGAAGTCCCTTGGCTCTTTGAATAAATTCCTCCATAACTCCATCAAGAAAGAAAGTGGCGTCATATATAAGATTAGTGTCTTTCCATTCTTCATATTTTGCTAAATTTAATGATGATAAACAACATACAAAACTATGGTTTTCATCTGTGTGTAATGTAATTTCTGAACATATGTTAGTCATATGTACTTTTAATCCGTTTTCTTTATATGCTTCTGGATTTGCTTTGTTAACATTTCCTTTAAACATAATATACGGTTCTCCAGTTCCTTTTCGTTTTCTAAGTAATTTACCCCATCTAGATCTTGCTTCCTTATCTCCTTGTTCAAGCTTTCGCATAAACTTATCACCAACAATTGCGCACTGATGAAGGTTAAGCGATTGTCTGTTAACATCTCCTTTAGGTTCCCTGATTTCAAGCCAGTCCTCGAAGTCGCCATGTTCAATGTTGATATTAACTGAGGCAGCTCCACGACGGACACTCCCTTGATTAGTTGCAAGAATTGTTGAGTCATATATCTTGCAGAAAGGTACGACTCCATCTGATGTTCCATTACCTGTTATTCTAGCGCCAGCGGGTCTAATTTGATTTACACCGATACCAACTCCACCGCCGTGCTTAGCGAGTAGCATCATCTCTAAATTTTTACTTCCTATGTCTTGTATAGAGTCAGCAACATCGATACCAAAGCAACTAATAGGAAGACCACGATCTGTACCAGTATTGGAAAGTACTGGAGAAGCAAGGCAAAGCCAACCATTCCAGATATAATTAAAAAACGTTTCAGCCATCTCTGGTTTATATAACCTACGAGCAACTGTTTTAGCGACTCTTTGGTATGCCTCTCTAGGCGTTTCTCCGTCGTATAAATATCCCCCGGATATTGTCTTCTTGTATACGTCGTTATTACCCCACGCAGGGTAATCTTCTCCTTTTTTCCAATCATTATTCCACATATTTATTATTTGTTTTTATTATTACCACATGTCTTCATAGTCCTCATTTTCTCCCGCTTTTGAATAATCAGTCGGCCTAATAGCGAAAAAATCAGTATGAGTGACGCCCCCGGTAAGATGGTAAAACCAATCAAGATTAGACGCTGCTTTGTCGTCATACGCGAAATAGTTTCCAAGGTCAACGTAACCGAGTTCCACAAGTTTTTCATTTGTTCTTTTCTTTATAAAGTGTTTTAGATCATTAGATGATATACCTTCTATATCACCCATTTCAAACATTTTGTCAATATATTTAACCTCAAGATTAACCATTGTTTCTGCAGCTTTTATTATATCTTCTCGACATAAGCTCAGTAGTTGATTGTCTTCTTCGCACATATGACGAAATAAAGTGCAACCCATTTTACTGTGTAATGATTCATCTCTTACTGACCACTTCATTTGTTGCCCAATACCTTTAAGCAAATTTCTAAGCTGAAAAGAATAAAGTACTGCAAAGGCAGAATATAAAGAAACTCCTTCGGCAAATGCAGAAAATACAGCGAGAGACTTAGCAATACCAATTGAATTAGTCCCACTATAAGATACAAGATTATCAAATCTTTCTGCTGTAGCAGGTTCGTGTAAAAACGCTTCATAATCTTCTAATTTTAAAGTTTCATTTAAGTAGCTATAAGCAACTGCATGTATAGTTTCTTGCGATCCAAACATCATTGCCATTTGTTGTATTTCATGTTTAGGAAACCAACCAACTACTTTTTGCGTCCAGTAATCAGATACTGCACATTCGGTTTGAGCAAAACCTAATAGTATATTGCCTACTAAGTTTTTTTCTTTTTCATTTAATTTTTCTTTCCAGTCTTTAACATCGCTTTGCATTGATATTTCTGTATGCAACCAAAAAGCTTGAGCTTGTTTTAACCAACCCTCAGTATAATACTCAGGGTACTCAAAAGGCTTATAAGGTATTCTTTTATCAAATAATCCCATTATGTTTTTGTAAATTGTTTTATTGTTTCTAATTCGTTCTTCCAGGCATCTATATGAGCCAATATAACAGGTTTTGTTGTAGACTTAGATACATTCTTCATATCATGCAATACGTTGTCTATAAATAAGCCTACAGCAGCTACCACACTTTCTAAATTATCATCCACTATTTGAATATTTTTAAAGCTATATCAAAAAATGGTAGATACAAAACGTGTATAGCAATATCTTCTTCTATATAAGATCTAAATCCAAATAGTACTCCAGGATAAAATCCTATTTCTATAACCCACGCTGTTTCGTTTTCGTCTTCTTTCATGTACATATTATATTATGTCTTTTATGTAATTGTTCTATATCTATTGATCTCACTTTGCCT
>Ga0228633_1000476_pt1 | contig 11294 bp, 5 predicted proteins | sample 41DmetaG_FD_182703 | JGI IMG/M metagenome (GOLD analysis project Ga0228633, IMG submission 182703) | Seawater microbial communities from Monterey Bay, California, United States - 41D | ecosystem: Environmental > Aquatic > Marine > Coastal | place: USA: California | collected 2016-11-13
ACCCCAACCCCTACATCCATTCATACTTGTAATTGAAATTTTATAATTTATCCATAAAATTAATAATTTTATACTTTTTGATTTTTATTAAAATAATAATTGAAATAATGGATAATTTGAAATTATAAGCAAATAAGTATTAGAAAATAGGCTAATGTGTTACGAATTATTTGGGAAATAAAATAAATAGATTTGGAAAAATGAATGCATTATTTTTAGCAATGACTGTGTATATTTTAAACGAAAGGTATATTTTTAATTATCATAGCATTACATAAAATATCAAATATGTAGGACAAAAGTAAAAATTTCTTTACAGAAAACCAACTAGAAGTGTTTACTAAGAAGATGATGGTTTCATGATAAGATATTGTAAATCAAAATAATGAAAAAATATTAATAAAATAAAGTATCATTTTACAAATTAAAATTGTTTTTAAAATATAGTATTAAAATATTATAAATTTTTATTTTTCATCAATTTATTCCTTCATTTCTATTAAATAAGGCTTATCTTTCTTTTAATTTAACTCCATCACCCACTGATTTTTTCAAAACATATTCTTCAGCAAACTTGGCAGATTCTTCTTCTAAAAATTTCTGGGCTATAACTTTTTTTAGCACACTTTGTCCTTATTTCATGAATAATGACTATTATTACTATACTCTTCTTTTAAACATTAATCTTCTTTATTATCTACCTTTTGCAGTTAAAACGTGCTAATATTTTTAAATTGTCTCAAAATCTTAGTTAGTATTTAATATTTATTCACGAAAAATATATGCCATTGCAGGGGGAGTTTTACCCATTAATATTTTTTTATAAAGCTCTTAAATTGGTTTTTCCTCTATAATTTAAAATTATTATACCTAATACAATTTTAACTCTGATAATATCTGTAGTTTACATTCCTCTCCCCATTTTACCATGATATCTAACACTTTTGTAACGTCTTTATTTGTTAGTCATTACTGTATGAACCCACAATCGTTAATCATCGAAATCTTTATTTTTTGCATGATCTCTTACCTAAATTAAAAATATTCATTACTTATAATAAAGCTTTTAAACCGTATTTAAATGTTTTTCTATTTGATGATTACAAAATTTATATTGCATCATACAAATGTTTTCCTTTTATCATAGTCATGGGAGGCAACATTTTTTTTATAGACGATTGAATTCCACCTCTAATTCCATAACATGTTTTTAATTCTTTTTTTGGCTATTTAACTAAAAATTTAGGATTTTTAAAATTCTCATCTTATTATTCTTTATTTTACACTATTCTTAATTTTATATGATTTTTAGAATTTTTTTCATTTGCTTTTAGATTAAATAATTTATTCTCAAATTATTAAACTTTTTATAATTCTTTTTATTTTTCTAAATCTTGATAATAATTTGGATTATCGCTCAATTTTTATAATTAATCACGAGAAAAATTAGTTTACACTTCATATTTACGTTCATAATATATAGCTTAAGTTGTTTAAACTGAAAATTTCTTTAGTGATTTATTTATTTGGATTATATTTTTCGAATTTAAAAATCTTTACATTTCTATAAATATATATTTATATTTTTATAATTTTGACTATATTAAGCGTATGTTTAAATATTTAATTTTTAAATATAATTTATATTTTTGAAATAAAAGTATAATTCTAATTTAAAATTTAATTGAAAAATATTTTCTAAAAAATATTAAATTTTTATCTTATTAAATCAAAATAATGGAAATTTTTAATAGAGAATAACATTTGAAATATATTCTGGCATTAGAATAATCTAAAGACTTAGATTCAATAGGTTATTATGTAACAGAGCATTTAAGAGTAGGAGGTGCTTATTGGTCTATTGGTGGTCTATATGCTTTAAAACATAATTTATCATAAGGTAAAATTAATTCTATAAAGAAACTATTGATAGATTAAAAGCTTGGCTAATTACATGTTAAAATGATGATGGTGGTTTTGGAGGAAATACTCATCATGATTCTCATATAACATCTACTCATTATGCAGTTCTAATTTTCATTATGTTTAATTCTTTAAATGAACTAAATATAGAAAAAATTGCAAATTATATTTTAAAACTGTAAATTTATTTTCATAAAGACAACAAAAAGACGGCAGTTTTTCAGGAGACATTTGGGGAGAAAGAGATACAAGATTTTCATATTGTGCTGTTAGTTGTCTTTATCTTGTAGGGAAATTAGAGATAATTGATATAAATAAAGCATGCGAATTTATTATAAAATGTTAAAATATAGACGGATCTTTTGGAGGATTACCTTAAATGGAAAGTCATGCAGCATATGTTTTTTGTTGTGTAGGGACATTGGCTATTGCAGGATAAGTCGATTTAATTGATAAAGTAAAGTTTAATTTCATAAAAATTATAATTTTATTAAAAAATATATATTATTTATCATATATAATATTTATTTAAAAAAAATATTTATGAATAAAATATATTTAAGAATGAACTTGGTTAATGGCTTTCAGAAAGATAAACTCTTAGTGGAGGGTTTAATGGAAGGCCCGATAAATTACCTGATGTTTGTTATTCATGGTGGATATTTGCTAGTTTAAAAATTATAAATAAAGAAGATTGGATAGATCAAGATGCGTTGAAAAATTATATATTAAATTGTTAAGTAAATAAAATTTAATATAGGACAAAGATGGAGGAATTGCTGATAAACCAGGAAATTAAGTTGATGTTTTTCATACTTTTTTTGGTCTAGCGGCATTGAGCTTAATGGACACAAATAATTCATATGATTTAGAATAAATAGATCCTTAATTTGCTTTACCTTTAAACGCTTTGAGACTTATAAATAAATGATATTTTCTTTACGAAATAAGTTTTTAAATAATTCAAAAAAAAAAACTTTCATTTTAGATAAATTTATCTGTATTCAATTAATCTATCAACTACTTTTGTCATTAATTTATCAAAAATTTCTTATACATTTTCACCATTATTTGACGATGATGCAAAAAATTCAATACCTCTAGATTATGCAAATTTTTTTCCATCTTCCAAACTAACCTTATATAATTATTAATAAACCTCTTTATTTTTTAAATCATTTTTGTTTTAAATTAAAAAGCAAATATTTTTTTTAATATCAACATCTGCATCTTTAAGCATTTTTTCCCATTTTATAAGGTTCATAAATGATTTTTAATCAGAGCAATCATACATTAATAAAATTCCCTATTATTAATAATAAAAAACTTAAGAATCCTAAATAAATTCTTTACTAATATTTATAAAATCTTAATCACCGGATAAATCAAAAAAATTAACAGCTATTTTGAAATTTTTTACATTTATTTTTTTTACTCCATAATCAACCCCAATTGTTGGAATATATCTAGATACAAATCTTCCTTCACAATATCGTTTAATTAAACATGATTTACCACATTCTGCATCCCCTATTGATAAAATTTTAATCATTATTTATTCTTGAGCCATACTTATTCAAATTAGTTAATTATATTTTAAATTAAAAATTCAAAATAATGTTTAAAAAAATTATTTTAATTAGAAAAAATAATATTGGATATAGCTCAGTAGATTACAATAGATTATAATATAAAATGATTTTGATTTATTACTATGAAATCTTAAAAATTATAATTTTATATTAAAAAAATTTTTATCATAAAAATCATATAATTATATAAGCTTATATGTTATACTATTTATATTTTGTAAAGCCAGAAATTATTTTTAAGGTTATAAATTGAAAAAATAAAATATGAATTTCAAAAAAATATTTTAAATAAATAATTTTTTCTAATTTCTTAATCATAAAATTATTAATGGCCCAAAACAAATGATAGATTATTGCAATTATAATCTATAATTTATATTAATCATATATGAATTTAATGAATAAATAGTTTTTTCAAGGATTATTTGTTGCTTTATAAGTTCTGATTAATTTTCTATCGATATTTTATGAATTTTTGATAATTTTTTTATGATTATTTTCTATATATATTTTAATTTAATCTTTTTTATAATTATTTTTGATTATTATATCGCATATTTATTTTTAATCTAAATGCTATTTCATTTGATTTTCAATAAATTTTTTGATATCTTAATATTTATTATCACAAATATTCTAAGAATCCCATATTTTTTTACGTATAATTCGTTTAATAATTTAGCTTCTACCTAATTAAATTATTTATATAATTTATTACTTTTCAAATTTATATCTAAATTTGGTACACTTATTTAATGGTTTTTACCCAAATATGTTTTATGCAAAGTATTTAATTACTAAATATTTTGTTTTTCTTAAGGAATTATAATTTATTCAGGTTATTAAAAATCTGTTAAAACTCTAAAGAATTATATATATAAATATTTTTTAATATTTTCATTAAATAAAATAATGTAAATTATTCATTTTAATTAAATAAATATGGCTTGATATACAAATTTTATTTAAAACTGATAATTACTTATGAAAAAATAATATGATTTAAGGTTTACTTTTTTTCATTAAGATTCTTAAATAAGTTTTGTTCGGCGAAAAACCCATTTAAATCAATTTTATAAGTCACATCATTTTCATATATTTCAAATTCAAAAACATTTTCTTCTTTATTTTATTGATATAAACCATCCGAAATCATATTTAATTTACAATAATCTATTAATTAATATCAATTAAATTAAGCAAATTATCAATTAATTAAATTATTTTAAGCTAATTTATCAAATAAATCTTAAATTATTTAAAATATTTTATGATATAATCTATATAGTATAGCTAATAATTATTGTAATAAAAAATATAATAAACCAAAATAATATTTTTGAATTAGAAATAAAAATACAATAATGAATAAGTTTAGAAAATTTAAAATATAATCAATAATATATCTATTTTCTATATTATCTATTTGATTATTGAACAGATTCTTTTTCATATTGATTAAGATCATTTTCAAATATTTTAAATATCCTTAAAACAGAATTTTATTAATTTTTGTTTTACTTATATTAAATTAATTATACATCCTATGATTCTTCATATTCTTCGTCTGATTATATATACTCACAAGATTTTTTTAATTATTTTTAATCATTAGAAAAATTTACAATATCATTTTATTTTTTACTATTAATTATATAAAAAATACTAATAATTATTTATTATAGGTTTACTAATTGATTTAGTAATTGACTTAGTAATTGATTTACTAATTGACTTACTTTAATTTGTAGAAATATTTTCAACTCTAGATTCTGTAATTTCTTTTTAAGGAGTTTATAATCTTTTTATATGCATACTATGATTAAAATATAGAACTTTCTTAATTACTAAGTTTTAGTTTATCTTTCTGAAATATTTGAAACATTTTTTTAATGAAAAATGCGATTTTTAATTTTATCTTTTTTTTTTTCTTCATGTATCCATTGTATCCAGACTTCAGGTAGTGGTTAGCAATAATAGTAGTCACTTGGCCCAGTGTATGTCTTTTATAAAATGTAAATTACCATATAACCATGATCATTGAGAGATATATTAGTATTTTTTTCAATGCCACACTCTTCTAAGCCTACTGTAATCTTTATAAGTATAATTTTACATGTAATTTCCAATTTAATGTTACTGAATCTTTTTTATTATTAAAATATTTCATAAAGTCTTATTTTATTATTTATTCAGATTAAAAATCTTACAAATTAAATTAACAATCCATGCGATTATTTTCTTATTATAAATAAAAAGTGAGTTTCTATTTAATAATTAATTGTATAAAATTATATGTTATTTAAAAATATTACATTCTTATTTTCGACATACTCACAAAAATTTTTTCGTTTTTTAGTAAAAAAGTAAAATACTTTGATTTTATTTAAATCAATTGAAAATTATTTGTCATTTTTTTGATAATTTTATAAATCGATTTTGTATTTTACTTTTTAGTCAAAAATATAGTATTCTAAAATTATATATTATACCGATGTATATATTTTTTGAAGTATCAAAATTGCTAGGAATATTGAATAATTGATTTATTAAGATTATAAGTCTAAATCTATTTAAATTTTGTATTTATTATTTAGGTTAAAATATATTATCTTTAATTTATAAATCATTTTAATTTGATTATGCAACTAAATTATTAAAATATACAATTTTTAATTTTCATTTATTCGTTTTAAATCATTAACATATTTTAATTAAAATTAGTTATATTATAAGTTGTATCCTCTTTTATTTAGATACCAACTAATTAATGAAATTATTTTTCAATTTAAATCAATTTCTCAACTTCCTTAAATATAAAGTCTTATACTTAATATAATTTAAAACACGTATTACACACCATATGTTAATAATATAAAAATTTCTAATCTATATTTTTATTGTCTATTCTGTTTATCCATTCAAAATTCTTACCCATATGCTTAAAATTTATTTTAATCTTACTTTTAAATATTTATCTAATTAAATTATCATAATCAATGTTAAATAATTTTTCAATTCTGATATGGGAAAAGAATTTTCGCAATATTTACACAATTTACATTTTTAATATTCAATATTACTTACATCAATCTTTATTTATATAAATACAACTTTTTTTTTTAATTAAACAATCTCCTCATCTCCATAATTAGTTATCAATTTAAACTCAAAAACTTATATGGACTCAGGTTTTATTATATATCCTTAAATATACAAAAAAATAACCTTTTATATTTATTAGCCACCATGTACCTGATTCATCCTTTATGAAATCGCCTATTAATTCCTACAAATCTATTCCTATATGAATTCGCAAATATCTATATTATAATACCATTACTTAACTAAATTTTCTAAATATACAGCTGTCTCTTAACTTTATATTCCACCATTTTTATGTATTGTACATGAATTCATTTAGCTTATATTTGTTATATACTATTTTTGATCTTTATCATTTTTTCTATAATTATATTATATAAACTAATAAAAATCTTATTTATTTGTAATTATCCATGAAGTTGGTGACTTTTTATATCTCCAGCACGTCCTACATATAAATGCTTAAGGCCCATTACTTTTAATGAATTTTTGTATTACAGTAAAACCTTATAATTAATAAATTACTTTAATTTTCTTTTTACATTATTGAAACTGATAAACATTTAGTATCTTAGCTTGATAAAGCAGTTGTATAATTACCAATTATATTACCGTTAGTATCTTATTAATTTGTTTTTTTTACTGCTACAAGTTCATCTTTACTTGCAAAATTGCACAATTTTTATGAAATATTTTACTATGTAAAATTATCACATCTATATACATATCCTTTATTATCTGAATAAATCCACCTAAAATTTCATTATTAAACATTGGAGGTAAATTTCCATCTTAAACAATAATTGTATCTGGAAACCATAATTATAATCTATTAATATTAGATTCTATGTCTTGTGGTTTTTTTGCCAATAATTTTATAAAAGATATATATGGAATCATATTGTGTTCATATTTATATATATATCTTAATATCATAAAATAAACTTTTGCTCATTTGCACTTTTATGACAATCGTTATATTATAATTTTTCTATAAGCTCCTAATATTTTCGCTTTTTATCTAATTTCGTTTAATTTACTATTTAATTTTAATCCGGAATATTTTGCAATATTTATCTTAATTTTTTTTTATCTAAATTAGATAAAATCTAATTTTACTTCATGATAACTTATAAATTGTTATTTTTGAACGAATATAAATTTCTAAAATTTTTATAATAAAAATCAATTATAATATTTTTTAATATCAAATGGATTTTAACAAATCAAATATTTTTAAGAACTAATAATAATCTTTATTATAGAATATTTTATAAAATTTTATAAAAAATAGAATTTATCAATTTTTTTTTAATCTATATGAAATATAGTTTCATAAATAAAGATCAATCCTCTTTAAGTTTTTATCTTAAAATATTTTGATTATTATTTTTAAAATTCAAATTTAAAATTCTTAATTTTGAAATTAATTATAAATAAGAATTCAAAATATTTAAATAGTCTTATAAATTATTAGAAAATTTAATTTATAGGAATAAATATTATTGATTAAATTTTTGTGAAAAAAGAATTACTGAATTATAATCATTATAAATCATTATTTTTTGGTTTTAAAATTACAAGCATATCTTTATCTTCACAAACATCCATAGGTAATAGGCCTCTCTTGAAATAATAAAATAAAACAGTATTTTTAAGATTAGTATTAGCATTTTTAGAAATAAGATAATTAATCATAATTCTATTATTTTTATATGCACAATAATGTAATAAAGTATCTAGCATCTATTTAAAATAAAAATTTCAAATAAAAATACTTTATTAATTGGCTTATTTACAAATTCTGGATCTTAAGTGATCATATCATTTATCATTAATTTAGCGTTATAATCGTCTTCCATTTATATTAAAACAATCAGATTTGGTTTTTTCTAATTAAAAATTCATTACTTTTCCTATAAAATACTTAAATTAATCTATTAAACTTATTTCACCTGATTTTAGATTTTATACTTACATAATTTTATATTAATAACAAATTAAATGAATACATTTAGAAGAAAAACTTAATTTTAAAATTAACTTTAAAATAATCAAATAGAAGATATAAGAAATTTTTTATAATAAATAGACTGGTTCTAAAAAATAATAAGATAACTAAAGGAAATTAATCCAAATATTGATTATTTTCAAGAAATTACATAAAATATGGAAACTATAGAATTTTCAAAAGGATAAACAATATATAAATAAAGTAAATAAAATTTTTATAAAAGATGATGATTATTATAATTTTATCATAGTTTAGGAAGGAGAGGCATTAATTTGTTATTAAAAAAGTTAAAATAAAGAAAAAAAACAAAAATAATCGATTTTTTAAAATAAAAAAAAATGTTTCAGTATTGACGATTTAAGCTTGTATATTGCTTAATTTATGCATCCAGGTATTATAATATTTGTAAAGATCTAAATTATTATGATTTATAAGATCCAGGATTATTTTTTGATTTTTTTTACCAAGAAAAATAATTTATTTTGGATAAAGTTACTAGTAAATCACATTTAAGAGATTTAAATTAATATAATTATTTAAAAAGAATGTAATAAAACTCATTAATTTAAAGACATATTCTTAAAATAATTATTTTATAAAAAAATTTTATTAAATTTTATGATTAAATGTTAAAATAATTTGATATTTGATACAAATCAAATTCTTAGAAACCTTAAATTTTTGAAAATATATTAAGACCTTAAATTAATGAGTGAAATATAAATTAAAGAAATACATGTTTAGCAGTAACAGATGTGAAATTAATTTACTTGCCATTTCCTCATTTTTAAAAACATATATGGAAATTTTTGGCTGATAGGGCTATGAAAAAATTAGATCTTTTTAATAAAATACTATTTAATTAAATAGATTTTTTTCATTAACCTCCTTTTTTTGAATTATTTGTTAAATAAAAGTATACTCTTGGTCAATATATTTTTCATCAAGGTGATTCTTATTGTGGAATTTATGTTATATAAAAAGGTAATATTTTATAATATTAAAGGAGATGTTGAAATATAAGAGGATAAAGGAAAATAATAAATTCATAAATTAGGACAAATGACTAGTGGATAATTTTTTGGAATAGAAGAAAATTATTTAAAAAAAAGACGTCAATCTTTTATAGTAAAATCAGCAGTTGCCAAAATATATTTTTTAAAAAGAATTGTAAAAGATATTTATTAAAGAATTTTGAATATATAACTGAACTATTTCCAAAATTAAAAGATGATTTAATGAGTAAATATCAATAAATTCAAAATTATCAATAATAATTAATGGAAATTTAAATAGAGAGAAAATAATAAAATGAATTATTATATCAAAATTAGATATAATCTGATAATAATACAAAATATGATAGAGAATCTGATATATAAGATAGATTAGTTTTTAATAATAAGAATTATTATGGTAGTTTTTCAGAGATTAACAAATAATTAAAAAAATAAAAAAATAAAGAATAAATGAACGAATCTTAATAAAAAAATAAATCTACATTTGATAAAGCTGAAAAGTTCATTTAAAACATATAATGGTAGAGTTAAAGGGTATTATAAAAATAACCTTTTTAATCAAAAAGGATATTTGATGATGAATAGCAAAAAAAAAAAGTAGATATGTAAAATTAAATTTCTTAAAAGGCTATATAATTTGAAATTAAAATCATTGCCCATATAGAAAGAAAAAAGTACAGCAGTCATTTACAGAATTAAATCTTTTAATTAAGGGATAATTTCAAAGGTTTAATTAGCAAAATAAGAATTAAGTATAAAATAAACGATAATATAATAAAATCCAGTTATTTTGAATTTAAATAATTAATAAAAGTATATATATAATAATAAAGTCAATAAATGCTATTATTTGATAAAGATATAATATAATAAAAATTAAGGGCCACTTAAGAAATTTCACAATTTCTAACTGAAATCAAACAAGACGATTCAGAATAATAAAAAAAGATTTAATAGATAAAATAAAACACGGTTGATATTAGATTTAAATCAAATAGTTTACACATTTATCGATAAAAATCAATGTATGGATAATGATTAAATTGAAAATAATTAAAAATTATATCTTATTTGTTGAATTTATATAATTATTATGAATTTAAAGACCCATAACAAATATTTCTATATAAAAAATTATTTTTTATCTTTAAATGAATTTAAATAGTAATGGATGGTTTAAGTTCGTGCACAGACTTATACTAAATGATTAATTCATAAAATTACAGTCTGAGAAGGTCTGAGTTGCCTCTATCTCGAAAGGAAACACATGAAAATGTGGAGGGAGTCAATAGAAAAACACTTTTACAATTGAGTCTATGATATGAGACATTGATATTGTAAAAGGTGGAAGACTCTTTGGCAATGCTTTTAAGTATGATGCGCGAAGCCTATATGGTAATTCAATTCAGACTACTCTAAACCATCCATTTTTTTATGCAATATCAAATTAAATATGTTTCAAATTAAAAATATAGCAGGAGCAATCACATTTTTTTTTACAATTTTCATATTTTTTCACTATGTTTAAAAATAGGAAATTTATAATATTTTTTTAATTTAAAATATTAAAAATATAAAGGAGTCATATTTATTTGAATTTAAAAATTGTTTATTGTAAAAAATTATTGGGGTTGGGGTTGG
>Ga0228633_1000481_pt1 | contig 11267 bp, 9 predicted proteins | sample 41DmetaG_FD_182703 | JGI IMG/M metagenome (GOLD analysis project Ga0228633, IMG submission 182703) | Seawater microbial communities from Monterey Bay, California, United States - 41D | ecosystem: Environmental > Aquatic > Marine > Coastal | place: USA: California | collected 2016-11-13
TTTTAATTATTTTTATGTTATTTTGTATATTAATATCAAATATTAATAATAAAATTTATTGATTATGAAGAAAGTTATTTTCATATAAATTATATGAAGTATTAAATATAATTATAAAAAAGTAAAAATAATAATTATTTATCTAATATTTTTTAATCAATTTATTTGAAGTTATTCTAATAAGATATGTTGATAAATTTAAAACATAGACCAAGAACTTTCATCATTTTTTTCAAATTTATAAGTTTTATTTGTTTAAGTAGTCTATAAATATTTATGAAATAATTTTTCACAATCGTCTATTGTTGTGCCTAATATAAATACTATTATACATATGTCTTTTATTTATATATATGTATTATCTACCATATTTACATAATTATAAATTTATCTAAATTCTTGAAATAGTTCTAAATGCATGCAATTAACTTCAAACAATTTTTTTAATAAAATCACATGATTTTTCATCAAAATATCAAAATTATTAATATCAAATTAGCCACCTTTTATAATTAACATTTACATTAAAGTATATCCATTTTTTTAAATAATTCTCCCACTATTTTTTCGTTTTATATCCATTTTTATCCAATTTTTTTTGTATATTAAATACAATAACTTATATGAATTTAAAATTATTCCCAAAAATCAGTTTCATACATGATTTCACTCTCATTATTAAAATATTATATAATTTATGATGAATTAAGCGCTTTTTGTATACAAAAGAATAAATTAGTTAATATTTGGGTCAAATATAAATCTTGCTTGAAATTAAATATAGATGGGTTGTATCCATCTTTTTAGAATTGAGTTTATTCAAAAGCATATATTTCATTAATTTATTTTTCATCTTGATTTTATATTGGCAAATTTAAATTTTATTTTTGAAATAAAACAATAGTATTATTTGTTAAATCATAAAGAATACTTTCAAAAATATCTTATTAAGTATGATAGAAAGAATTATCAGTATATATAACATTCAATAAAGATAGAATTTAATTCAACTCATCAAAATATTATAATGATAGATTTTCTATTTAGATCGATTATTTAAGTGTTTATTTAATCCTTTAATATAACACTTTAAAAAAGAGTTAAAATACTTAAATAAATTAGGAATCTTAAATTTAATTTAATTATATCAAATAATTTTTTAAAAAGCTTATAGCTTTTATAAATAGTTAAACCTAAAAACATTATTTTAAAATACCTTATCAGTATAAGATTATTCTTTTTCTATTTATTAAAGATTGTTACAGTTTATTACATTTTAATATATATTTAAATTTTTTATATAATTTATTCCTTAATCCTCAAATGTTTAACAAACCATTTCATCAAATATTTTCAAAATTATGAATTGCTCATTAATGTTACCAAATTACATCTTTTCATTCAAAAATTATAATATTTTTATGTTTTTATTCTAAAAAAATGATAATGAATCAATTTTTATTATCATTAACAAACTATTTAATACTCCTAATGTATTATTATCATTCTAATATAAACTTTCTTAAATTGAAGATAAAAGCTCATAAAATTCTTATAATTTTGAGAAATTTATGTCTTTCAATGTTTAAAGATATTTCAAAAATATTTATAAAAAGAAAATAATTTTTCCATCTTATATCCCGTATTATAAATCTGCAAATATACCTTTAACAATATAATTTAAGCATATTTTTATAATTTTTTCTTAAAATATGTATTTTTCATTATATTTAAGATTAAAATGATAAGCACATTAAAATGTAAAAGTAATCATTTCTAGTGCATTTTGATATTAAAAAAGATAGCAACTATCAAGATATTTAAAATCTTAAGCTTAAAATTTAATAGCAATTGTATCAGCTATATTGAATAAAAATTATTAAACTGATTAAGGTTTGTTAAAAATTCTCAAAAAATTGATGCCTAAATTTATGTCATCATTAGGATTAACGATATAAATATCTTTTTTAAGTATATTTTATGTAGTTTTATAATTTTTGAAAAGATTAGAATATAAAAATCCGTCATCTGAATCTATCGTGCATAAAATCATGTAAAATTATCTTATATTTTTAAAACATATTTAATCAATATCTAATAAAGATTATAATAAATTTTATTTTTAGCATAAAACGATTTAATCATTCATAGATTACTGATTTATATTTAATTATTTTAATAAAAAGAATAATTCTTAACTATCCACCAAATAATCTTTACCAAATCCATAATAGTTTACATAAAAACATTTAAAAATAAGATTCTACAAATCTTTTTAATCTCTCTGCATTTTATATTCTAATTACAATTTAATATTTTTATTATTATCAGTGATTAATTAATATAGTTACTAGAAATATAATTATTTCTAATTTATCATTTAATCATTATCAGCATATGAACAAAAATAATTTATATAATCTTAATAACTCTTATTAAATATTACATCAATCGCTTTTATTACCAAAATATTTTTTTATAACATTTATTATGTTATAAAATCACTTAGTTATGATATAGCATATCTATTTTGTATCTCCAAACTTATCAATTGTTAATATTAAATCAATTAATTATGACTTTATTCACCTATGAAATGAATACTATCATTAATTTAGAAATATTAAAAATTTGGCTTCAAATTTTCAAATGAAGATTAAATCAATAACATCAAACTATCACTTTTTACAAATTACTATGCAAAAATATACTAATTTTTATACGCCTCCACAATAAATATGACTAATTTCGCTTAAAAAACAAGCATAATTTTATCTTTATATTTACTACAATATTCTATTGCTTTTTAAATGAATTTTACCATTCTATCATTATATTATTTATTAAATAAATTTGTTCTATTTTATTATTTCAAAAATACATTCAAAAATTATTATTATTATATCATACATATAATTAAGAATTCTAATTAAGCTATAGATGTATATGTATCATTTAAAAAATCCTCTAAATTTGATAAGATTTATATTTATATTGAATTTATAATTGTAATTTTTTATTTATTCTCTAAAATTTCTTAAAATAAATCGATAAATTATGGTTATTTTTATAAAGGTAAATGTAACCAAACAGACATAATTTTAGACAATAATTTTAATGCATTTATTGATATACTTTTATTAAAATATAATCCTTTGCTACCTGATAAACCCAGTAAATTTCTTTTAATATTTACATCAAATTAAAAATCAAGTTCTTGAGTAAAAAATTTAATATGACTAATTATTGCTAAAATTAAGCTTATTTTAACATCATATATTTTATCTGATTTATAAAATTGCTAATAATAATACATATTATCTTTAAAACATAAAATATGTCCAAAATAACTTATAATCTATAATTAGCCTAAATATTTTAAATTTAATTTTTATGTTTAATTTTCAATGAATATATCTATTAAACTTACGATTTAATATAAACATGATAATCCATTTTAAATCAATTCATATATATTTGGTAATAATAAAGGATGATTTGAATTATCATCTAATTCTATGGTATTACAATAATTTTTATATATCTTATTTGAAAATAATTAATATTATTAATCTTATATTATCTCCAATTCAATTGTTGATAATAAAAATTCAATTATTCCATTGTTATTTAGATAGTTTTCGAATAAACCTAATTTAATTAATTTTAAAAATTATATAAATACTTAATAAATAGTTATTTTATTCTTAATTTTAAAGAGGTACTCTTTCAACATTTATTTAGTATTTTTAAAGGATACTTTCAGTTATACTTAACAAATTTGATCCAATTGCATAATACAAATAACTTGTATATTTTCCTTGCTATAATCTGTTTAATACATAATTTGAAATAAATGCTAAATAATCATTTAAAAATGTAGAGTACATTTTTTAATTTTATGCTTAAAAAATGTCATTTAATTAAGATGACTAGTTATCTGTCCAAAATTACGGATCATAATCAGATTGATTATTATGTAATCTTTGAATTACAAAATCTGAAATTTTGTTATAATATTATTCTAATTTATAAGAATCTTGAAATTATTTGAAATAAGATTCGTCAGGAAAATCATCAAGTATGTAATTACTATATTATATAGCAACATTAAAGAATTAAACCATTTTAAGTATGATATTTTGAAATTTGATTTAATTATAATCATTTTCATTTTTTAAATTATTTATGATTTCAAAAAAAGGATGATAATTCTATTGATTTTAGATAATCAAAGGTTAAACTTGAATAACTTTACAAATAACATTCCTTAATTCAGGTATTTTGAATAAACTGGTTAATGCATCTATAATCATAGCAATCAATTTATAAGGGAAATTATTTTTTAATTTCTAAAAATAGTATAGACTATCAACTAATAATAATGTTAAAATATATCCATCTAATATTTCTCTATTTTAATTAAGCATATAATACTCAATATCTTTAAATAACAAAGGTTATTCAATTAATGTTTGACATACCAATTCCACAAATTATAAAATTGGTAAACTTATATCTATACATTAATTTGTCTAATTATTTATCAATAATTTCAAAAATAAAACCCACTACTTATAAAAATCTGTCCAAAATTTCAAATTATTATCTTATTAAAATATATTCACTGCTTCTACTGCAAATTTACTATTTAAACCTGATTTTAATATTTTACACAAATGTTAACTGTCTTATGGATACTATAATTTCAAATGATAAAATAATTTACCAATTCCATAATTAGGTTAATAAATATTATATGCCCAAAATTAATCTTTAATATCATCAGAATTTTTAAGTAATGTTTTAAAGATTTTTATATATTTTTCCAATAATTTATCTAAATCTTAACTATTTTATATTGTAATTTATAAAAAATCATACATACTTTATGAATATAATTATTTATCTTCTTTATAAACTTTTCTCTACATTATCTAAATAACTCTATTTAAATTATCATTAGTAATTTCTTATTGTACATTATCAAATTTTTTAAATACATCAATTTTATTTCTTAATAAATCAACTATTATTTTCCAAACATTATGAACAGGTTTAATTTAATTCTAATCAGCAAACTTTTTATCTATATGCTAACCTATAATTTAAAAATAATCGAGTATTTATTTTTAATCAAAATCTTTTAATATATAGTCCATCACCAACTACACATTTAAACATTCTAATAAAATAAAAAAACTAATATCTTATATATTTTATTTCTATTATTATACTTCTCTTAACTTTGTTAAATTATCTTCTTAATATATTTATTTATTATCTATATTTTAATTCACATAATCGAATAATTGGATTATAAAATTATGACTAGGTTGTAAGTATTTAACCCCTAATTATAAACATTTCATAATTTATAATATTTCATCTTAATTTTTTATTGTTGGCAATATTTAATATAAACTTTAACACAAATTCTTTTTAATAAATAATTTTCTTATATAATCTTCTTTTTAACATTATTTCAAATAGTAATTTACTATTTTCATTATTAATATTCTCTCTTAATTTATTTCTAATTATAAAAAATTGGGTAAATTTTATTTTATTTCATCCTTATTTAATTATTGTAAATTTTATAAATTTTTCTATACTATTCTTAATACTTATTAAGGATTTATATTCATTTATTGAGATAAATGTCTCATAATAGCCTTTATTTCTTCTTAATTTTATTAACTTTAAAAATTATCAAAAACTTTCAAATTTTAATCCTCAAATTCAAGTGGTCTTGTAATTTAAATCACTTTATTTTAAATTACATGGACAGAAAGTAAGAATAATGCCATTTCCTATGAATTTTATATTTATTCATAAAAATTGCTATTACTATTCAAACAATATTATATTATTTATTCTTTTTAATGTGTTATTTACGGTTAAAATGTCATTTTTAACTTTTCATATTATGATTAAAATTAATCTTATTATTTTGTATCTTATTATTTTATAGGAGAATTTTTTTTATCATTTTCTTATATTTTATTTTCGTTTTATTTTTCCAATCCAAATGTCATTTTTGGTTATAACTAATTACTTTAAGTTTCTGTATTTATTTATAAATTTTTTATTTCATCTTTATTTTGAAATAAAGGTTAATCATCTTTAGGCTTATTTTATGACTAAATATTTGATTAGCTTGTTTATTCTTAAGGTTTAATATTAAACATAGGTACATCACTTTTTTAACCAATAATTTGTTTAATTTCTTTACTATCTTAAGCTTTTGGCATATTATCAAACAAATTTGTTTACTCTTTAGGCTTTTCATTTTATTAAGGCTATTATTATTTTATATTTAAATCCATTTATGGTTTCATGATTCCTGCGCCAAATAATTATGACTTTACTTCTGGTTATTTATTTTATTATTATGTTTAAGATTATTAATTAGGTAAATTTAATTATTATGTTTATTATTGTTAAGCTGGCTATTCTTAAGCTTGCTATTATTAACCAATTTATAAGTTAGATCCTTGTTATTATGTTGGCTATAATAAGGATTATGCTGACTATTATTAATTCGATTATATAGGATTAGCTTAATTCGTTTATTATAAGTTCTTATTGCCAAAAATATTCAAACTAGAAGCTTGATTTTCATTCTAGCCTTAATTTGGCTAAGATTATACTGGATTTTACTCATTTTATTTCTAGTTTTACTAATTTTAATTCTAATTAAATGAAATTAAAGATGGTTAAGTAATCTATGCATTTTGTGTATTCTATGGATTCTGAGTAATTTATTGATTTTGAGCACTTTATTGATTTTGAGTATCTTATTGAGGATTTATACTATTTTACAAAGTATTTGATGTATTCTATTGAGCAATTAAATTATTTTATAAAGGATTTTATGTGTTCAAAGAATTTTATGTATTTTAATTATTATTTTATAATGTAAATAAAGATTATTAATTTTCTACTTCTAAAATATAATAAAATTTTACTATTTCCTTGATTAATTGCAACTGATGGATTTATCTAATTATTTACATTTGTAGAATTTTGATTGTTAAATAAATTATTACTTTCGACATTTTGACCTGAAAGTAAATTTTTTTATTTATTTTGTTCATTTTGATTATTTTATGTAAAAAGATTATTTTATGGCTATTATTAATTCTATTATAAATTCTAATTATTATTCTATTGTTGATTTTAGTTATTATTCTATTGCTGATTAAAATTCCATTATTTATTCTAATCGATTCCAGTATTAGATTATCCAAAAATGTTTTATTGATTTGATTAATTATTATTTTGTTAATTATCATTTTAATTTTACTAATTTTGATTATTATTTTAATTTTATTAATTTTGATTATTATTCAAATTAAATAGGTTTGAATTATTATTTTGATTTTATTAATTTTGATTATTATTTTGATTTTACTAATTTTGATTATTATTTTATGAAAATAAGGGCACTGTATTTGTGTCTATTTTATTTATAATTTACTTTGAAATTAATTTGTTGATTAATTTTGTTATCCAAATATTATTTTATTATCTGTTTGATTATTTCCTAGATTTGTCTAAGAATTGTTAATAATTCCATTATTTTTATTTTCATTTTGTTGATTGTTATTTCCAAAAATATTATTTCCTAAATTATTTCCTTAATTATTTCCTTAATTATTTCCTTAATTATTTCCTTAACCTTATTAATTATGTTAACCAAATAAAGTTTATTAATTTCCTTAATTTTGATTATTTCCACCAAAATTCAACTAATTTCCTTAATTCTACTAATTATTTTAAGTCTAAAAAGCATTTGGATTAAGATTACTTCCAAAAATATTGTTAATTCCCTATTAACTCATAAATATTTTATTGATTTTTTAATAAACAGATATTGATAAATTAGAAAAATTCCAATTATTTATAAATTTTTATAAAAATATAAAGTAATTAATTAATATCTTTATGTCTATAATAGTACATTACAATAACTACAAAGACGAATTTAAATTAACGAATGGATCTTTGGATTCAAAAGCAATTGATGATGAATATTGCTTAAATTTCTCTTTTAAAGGAAATTATTAAATGAAGCTTATTTTGGAGGGTTAAAATGCTGAATTTTAAAATGATTGTGGAAAAATAACTTTCATTAATTTAAAAGAAAATGTAACATATAAATTAGAAGTTATATAAGATTATGAAGCTGAATAAAACTTTGTTCCTAAATCAGTTTTTGTTAATCCTAATGATATGAAAAAAGATGAGGGTAGATAAGAAGGATGTTCATGTTTATATGGTAATCCTTGTGTTGATGAATATGTTTGCTAAGACTGGAAAAATAGATTTGAAGTTGCTAAAAAAAATGGACAAAGATGAATTTTTTTAGTTTTAATACTTTTTTATAATTCATACTTTAATATTTAAATATCAAATAATATGCAAAACCATTTTTTTTTAAAAGCTTTTTAACAATTTTATATTTTTCAAAATTTATTACTATTTCAATTCAAGAATATTTTCTATTATTTGTATTTTAATTCCAATTATTTTAATTAATTCGATGATTATAAATTACTTTCCATGTAATTATGTTATCAAAAATCATTTTATTTGGATAATATATCTTTTTACATTAATTATATGAATTATTAGAAAAATCTTTTAATACTATCTTTAAAACATTTAAGCGTTAAATTGAAAATCTAAAGAGAACACACATTGTTAAAAAAAGTTAATAAATTTTTTATCTTTTTATTTTAAATTTATTAGAAATTTTTAAAAATTTATAATAAATGATAATATAGATCTTTAATATCAAATAAAATATTAATTTCACACATATATGATAATTTAAATATCTTTAAAATTAATAAATTTATATATGTCAAAAATTTTGAGATAAATACGTAAACCTATATTATAGGGAAATCGTAATTAATTAACAGCTCACTAAGCAGGTATGATATAAAAAAATGAAAGCTCCAAATGTTGAAAAAGTTAGAGATTGGATTAATACTCTTTAAGAAAAAGCTACAACAAGTGAATCAAAAGGTTATCTTTTGCAATTAAATTCAATGGTTAATTATTTCAATAGAAAAACAAACGTGAATGAAATAAAAGATATCGATTGGAATAGTTGGAAAGATTAAATAGCAACAACGGATATTGTAGAAAAAGTCTAGAAAAATTATGATAGTCTAATTTAAGAAAAATATGATGTTTCAAGGTGCTGTGATTAAGTAATAAATTAACATAGTGAAGATTTAGATAATATCAATAGAGAATTAGCATTTCATCAGTAAATATTATATATTAAAATAGTGCTATGTGGATGAATAATTATTGTGATTATCAATAATTCTTGTTTGAACTTGAAGAATACGGTGATAACAAATATTTAAGTTATCTATTTTTATATTATAGTGCACGAAGAATATGACTTTTTCTATGGGCTTGAAGCAGATTTAGAAGAATTAACTGAAACTCATAATTATATCGCTGGATCCAAAGATGATGTCAATTTGAGAGGATATTACACTGCTCAATTTAATTGGGGAAAAAAAGTTATTTCTTATTTCAGACATCCAGGTGATGATTTCAAAGCAGCATAAGCAACAAAAAATATTTTAGGAAGATGATTATATATTATAATTAGAGGAATTTATTAATAAAAATTTTAATTTATAACAAATACCAATTTTATTTTGAAATAATATTCAAAATATCAGAATTTAAAAGCACTATATATTTGTAATTATAAATATAAAATTATATGTAAAAATATGCGATTGAATATAAATTTATTGTGGATAATATATACTCTGGTTTTACAAATTCATATTATTAAATTATTAGAATTAAAATATGATTACAAATTATATTCATAAAAAAGAAGATTAGACAATTTTTAAAAATTCTAAATTTAAAATAAGATTGTCCCTAGATTTGAACTGATTACACAAATTCTTTGTTACTCATCTATTTTTAATTTGCATAATTTTTGTTATTTCATAATTCAAATTTGGATAAAAAATTACATGATTTTAATTTATGGCATTAACTTGACATAATATTTATAATTATTAATAAATTTAGTATGAAATAAAATTTATTGATATATTCATTTTTTGGAGCTATCAGCTCCTCCTTTTATGATTTAAAATGAACACATTAAGCTTTCATCAACACTCATTAGAGATGCTTTTTTGTAATAAATATACCTGCATTGTCAAATTCATTACAATAATCAGGTGCAGAAAAAATTGTTACTAATTATCTTTTTGCAAAAAACTCGTAGCCATCTTCTACCACATAACTTTTATAATTTTATTACTTAGTGAGCACGACATATCAAATCCAAGTCATGTTTTTTTAAAAAATTTGTTACAATATCTGCTCCAAATATGTAGCTTATTCCTCTTTCGCTTTCACCCCATCCTTAAAAATCACTTTCTGGATCACTCCATACTAAATCACAAAGTATTCCTTTATATTCGAATCATTTACCTGTATCAGGTAATTCTACAGGTCTTTTACATTTATGAATTTATTCTATAGAATTTAAATCTGGACTTAATCCTCCATGCATACATATTATTTTATCATCAATAACTGCTAATATAGGTAGAGTATTGAAACAATCTCCAAATAATTTCCAAAGTTTTATGTTATATCTTCGTTTACATTCATCATAAAATCCATATAATTTATTTATCGTAGAGCATTCATGATTTCCTCTAAGAAGGAAAAAATTTTCCGGATATTTTATTTTATATGCAAGTAAAAGACAAATTGTCTCAATAGAGAATTTTCCTCTATCAACATAATCCCCTAAAAAAAGATAATTAGATTCAGGAGGAAATCCCCCTAATTCAAATAATCGTATTAAATCGTAGTATTAACCGTGTATATCACCTATATTAAAACAAATATACCGCAAACTTTTATAGGTGCTTCGAGTTCTAATACCATGGGTTATGACATTATAACATCTTGAGATTTTGCAATAAGATATTTAATTTCCGTTTCAGTTAAATTTACACCTTTTTAAACTTTTTGACTTCTTACTGATAATAATTTCTCTATAATTTTATTTAATTCCTAATCTGACGTAGCTTTTTCTACCATTATTTATAAGATTTTTGAATTTATAGATATAAATATATTTAAAAATATATGTTTAAATTATAATTGTTCACTTTTTTGTATATTATAAAATATAAAAAATTCTATTTTTAAGATTTTATTGTAAAAATTAATTTATCAAAAATTATTTGAAA
>Ga0228633_1000482_pt1 | contig 11266 bp, 12 predicted proteins | sample 41DmetaG_FD_182703 | JGI IMG/M metagenome (GOLD analysis project Ga0228633, IMG submission 182703) | Seawater microbial communities from Monterey Bay, California, United States - 41D | ecosystem: Environmental > Aquatic > Marine > Coastal | place: USA: California | collected 2016-11-13
GATTCACCTAGGTCTGAATTAAGCATTGCGGCTAATAATTCTGGTCAAGGTGCAAAGTTGACCCTTGAAAATACTGATACAAGTATTACAACTAATGACGTCATTGGTCAAATTGACTTCTATGCAAATGATAGTTCTACAAATGGTACTGGCGCAAAAGTCAACATTAAAGCTATTGCTACAAGTGGTGCAGGAACAGTTACCGCACTAACTTTGGGCGTATCCGACAGTGCATCAGCTACAGCAGCAGAAATTATGAGATTAAAGTCTACTGAAGTTGGTTGGTCAAACACTACAAATGGCTTTTATAATAAAATATATGGTCCCACTTCTGGGGATATTGCCAGTGGGTATTTGACATACAATGGTAGTACGTTGAGAGGAGGATTTTATACCAACCCTTCCCATGGTTTAACTGTCATATCAGAGGTTGATATGTCTTTTCGTGCTAATAACGCAAACAGAATGCATATTAATACATCAGGTATTGTTACAACACCAAATGTTCCAGCCTTTCTCGCTTTCAAGAGCAATGGTTCTATTAGTAGTACTCAAATTGTATTGTGGAACAATATTTATCATAATAATGGGGGATATTATAGTGCTACTACAGGCAAATTTACTGCACCTGTTGATGGATATTATCATTTTACTGTGGGTGCAATTGTTGGAGGATCACCGGTTGATGGTACTCAGCGTAATGGAGAATTGCGAATAGAGAAGAACGGTAGCCATTACGGCCGTGGGCATTGGAACCATGCCGACCGTTGGGAAAATGTATCTTACACCCAAGTGATATACCTTGCAGCTAATGACTATGTCAGAGTATATTTTAGTAATAATACAAATAATAATGAAATGTATGGTTCTAGTCTATATTCGCATTTTGGTGGTCATCTAATAGGCTAACCTAAATCGATAAATAAGTGTAATAACAACAGGATTATTACAATATGGCAGTTTCATTTCCTAGTAGCCCAACCAATGGCGACATACACAACGAAAAAGGTCGTCGGTGGATTTACGACAGTACCAGCGGTGCCTGGAAAAGCGTAATCAACAGTACTACTATTGATACTGATACACTTCTCGAAGGCACAAATTTATTTTACACAGACGAGCGTGTGGACGACCGTGTATCAACAATGTTGATTGGTGGAAATAATATCACCACTACATATGATGATGCCGCAAATACACTTACAATTGATGGACAACCTGGGTATACTGACAGCGATGTAGATACTCGTATTGCCGCTACCAGTGTTGATGCACTTAGTGATGTGGACACAACTACAGCTACACCAAACAGTGGCGAAGTACTTAAATGGAACGGAAGTAACTGGGCACCTGCCGCAGATATTGATACTACACTTTCATTAGGATCAGCCAGTGTTGGCGACTTTCCAGATGTAGATATAACAACTTCTGCACCCACTAGTGGACAAGCACTAATATGGGACAATGCCAATAGTAAATTTATTCCTGGTGATAGTTTTAGTCAGAGTGATTTTGATAGTGCGTTTACAGCAAAAGACACAGATGCATTAAGTGAAGGAACCACAAACCTTTACTACACTGATGCCCGAGCAGATGCACGTATTACAGCCGCAGATACAGATGCACTGAGCGAAGGTAGTACAAATTTATACTATACGGACGCTAGAGTTGGTGCATACATCAGCAGTGACAGAACATATGGTAATATTACTATTGAGAGTACAGATGCTGGATCAGCTGCTGGACCAGATTTAGTATTATATAGAAATAGTGCAAGCCCAGCCAGCGGCGATTATATTGGACAAATACAATATGTTGGTGAGAACAGCAACGGCGGGCAAGAAATCTATGCCAAGATCACTGGTAAAATTACAGATGAAACACTGGGCACCGAAGACGGATTAATTGAAACTGCCATTAAAGGTAATGGTAGTTTTACAATTGTAAGCAGACAACGTTCAGATGAATTACAACTAATAAATGGAGTTGGATTAAGTGTTGCAGGAAATACAACACTGACTGGAACACTTAATAGTCATACTATTCCGGGTGGTACTGGCACAGTAGCACTAACAAGTGATATTCCAGCACCAATACCTGATACTGATTCACTTAGTGAAGGCAGTACAAACTTATATTATACACAAGCAAGAGCAGATGCTAGAGTTACAGCCGCACTGGCCACTGATGTAATAATTGGCGGTAACCTAACAGTTAATGGCACAACCACTACACTCAACACTGCAACACTTGATGTAGAAGATTTAAATATTACAGTAGCAAGTGGTGCCGCTGATGCAGCCGCCGCAAATGGTGCAGGCTTGACAGTCGCAGGCGCCAATGCTACAATAACATATGATAGCACTAACGATGAGTGGGATCTAAATAAAGATATAAATGTCACTGGCAGTGTACGAGCTAGCCAGCCGTTCTTTACTAATAGTCAAACTGTAACTGAAAATCACACTGTTGCAACTGGAGAAAGCGCAATGGCTGCTGGACCAGTAACAGTGAATTCAGGCGTAACGGTAACTGTTAGCAGTGGCAGTAGATGGGTGATTGTTTAATGGCAACTTTAAAAATAAATGGCGACACAAGTGGATACGTAGAATTAGTATCACCAGCAATTGCAGGTTCAACCAGTATAGAACTAGACAAAATATTAGTAGCAGATAGTAGCGGCAATGTTGGTATCGGTAGAACACCAGAATCTCATTATACTGGTTACACTGCTTTAGATCTTGGTCACAGTTCTTCTCTTTTTGGAAACAAGACTGGATCAGACACAAATGTTGTCACATTGGCCAATAATGGTTATTTGAATAGTACAGCTTCAGCTTGGAAATATATTGTTACTGATGAAGCTACAAAGTATGAACAATCTAGTGGAAGACACAGATGGTTCCACGCTTCTTCTGGAACAGCAGGAACTGATGTTACATGGACAAACTCAATGGCCATAGACGCATCAGGTAACCTGCTATTAGGAAAGAATACAGTTGGTACTAGCACTGTCGGCGTAGAATTAAATCCAGATGGGACATTAGTGGGTACTAGAAGTGGCGGAAATCCACTATTTCTAAATAGAACTACTTCTGATGGTAAAATAATTACACTAAGAAAAGATGGTAATGAAATCGGATATCTTGGAAGTAATACAGCAGCAGGACAAAGCCTATTAGATATTAGTTCTGAAAATGATTCTAGTAGTAATATAAGATTTTTAACTTATGGTAGCGGGTCTCACAATGAAGTGATGAGATTAGCATCTAATAAAATGATAGGGATTGGTATTACTGCTCCAACAGCAAGTTGGGGTAATGGTACAGGTGTACAGTTTAATCCAGCTGGTGAAGTTCTTGCTTCAAAGGTAAATGGAACCTCATTATATTTAAATAGAACTGGCTCTTCAGGTTCAAATAGAGCTGTTATTAGTATAAACGAAAATAACAGTAATATAGGAACCATAGGTATGGGATCCGGTAGTGAAATAGCAATATCTACAAATGCTGGAACTCAATATATTTCTCAAAAACTTAATGGAGATACTGATGGCATTCAATACTCTAATGTCGGCACATATCATATGGGCCCTTGGATCTCAAAAAATGCTACTGTTGACTTAGGAAGATCCAATAGTGGATGGCGTGATTTATATCTGACAGGTGGTATAAACTTCGGCGGTTCAGTAAACTCTGATGGTACAGTATCCTCAAGCAATAAGTTGGACGATTATGAGGAAGGGACTTGGACACCTATCACATCAAGTGGGACTATGAGCAATGGAATTGGCAGCTATGTAAAGATTGGCGCCTTTGTTACACTTATTTTTCGATGGTCTTCTATCTCAGGTGGATCTGGACAAGTAAGTATTACTGGATTACCGTTTACTAGATCAACCTCTTTAAACAATTTAAGTCCAGCATCCGGTAACTGCATGTGGGATGGTATTAATACTACAAGAGGCATAACTCCTTATTTGGGAGGTAACAATATGACTTTTTACGGTAACGGATCAGGAAATTCTAATACTTGGTGGTATTTACAACACTCTGATGCTAACGGTAGCACTCAACCACTAGAGGTGTACGGAAGTATTTGGTATTACACGGATCAATAACCCTCTCAGAGATTGGGTCGGACAGGTGGCAACTAAGCCACGATAAACAAAGGAGGCCAATATGGCACTAACAGAAGAAACAGTAGAAGATAAAATCGAGATCGTAGGAGATTACAAATATGTTCAGGTGAGAACAGCCACGGTCATTAAACGTGATGGCGCAGAGATCAGTAGAAGTTTTCATCGTCATGTAGTTGCACCTAGCGATGATATTACAAGTGAAAGCGCAGAAGTACAAGCAATTTGTAATGCAGTACATACACAAGAAATTAAGGATGCTTATGCCGCATACGTAGCATCTCAGACACCAGACGATGAATAGAATAAATATGTGTAACAACACATTTTAAGGAGAAATAAAATGCCAGATATTACAATCAGTTTAACTGAAACAGAAAACAAAGCGATGGAATATGCTGCAGCCAGTGTCCAAGATTGGGCAGACAATGCAGTAACAAATCGTGCAAGAATTGCCGTGGACGAAATCTGCGGATTATTAATGACACACTGCAATGAGAATGAAATTGCTATGGCTGTGGGCAAAGATGCTCAGGTTGCACAAGCATTTGAATTAGAAGTTGTAAAAACAGCCGCAGCACGTAATGCTGAAGCTGAAGCAGCGGTACCGGAATAATAGGAATAGTCCAAGATGTCAACACTAAAAATTGAACACATATCTCATTTAGATAATGGTACCCCAGATCTTAGTATTGACTCTAGTGGACACTTGAACATTGTAAATGGCAACCTGCAAATGGGCGGAGTTACCATGTTGAATACCAGTACTGGTGCTCCATTACCATTATCTGGCGGCACAATGACTGGCAGACCAGTACTAAATTATCAAAATCCTGAAATAAGATTTGAAGATTCTGATACCAACAACAATGGTGAAATAACACTAGACAACACATCGTTGAGATTTGAAAGTGATCCAGACAATTTAGTAGCCAATTCTACTATAAAATTTATGGTAGATGGAGATACCAAAGCTACTATAGATAGCAATGGTTTGGCAGTTTCAGACAACTTAGTTGCAACACAAAAGAAAGCACTAGCACACAGCCTAGTGTTCGGAGGATAACATGTCAGCACCAAATATATCAGAATTAACCAGCGTTTTAGGAAAAACTGCAACACAAACGTGTACTACAAGTAACGCAAATATGGTAGTGAATAGTTCATCAAGTAATAATGTTTATAAAGTAAACACTATTCTGGCATGTAATTATAATACTGTTGATGTTGATTTATCGGTAAATTTTAGTAATAACGGAAGCTCATATGCCTTTGTTTCATCACTTAATGTTCCTGCTAAAAGTACAATTGATATTTTACAAAGTGGAAAGATTTATTTAGAGGAAAATGATGCAATCCAAATTTTAGCATCTGCGTCAGGTTCCATTAATGTTTTGGTAAGTTATGAGATTATTGCGTAATGTTCACAAATAGTAATAATACCAATAGGTCTAAGATATACACACCTAATGATATTGCACAACAAAAAAATAATGGACTAAGTATTCCGCAGAGACAAAATTTAATACAGCACTTAGAGCCTAATTTAAGTGACAACAGTACTGCGGTTGATATTAGTGGAAATGGTAATAATGGAAGTATGAATGCCGGTGCATACACCAATAACCAAAATGGACTACATGGAAAAACATTTGCCTTTTATGGTGTAAGTGGAAATATTAATGCTGGCTCACCCTCTACACTTTTCCCTAATAATAGCGGAAGCATGTTTGCTTGGTTTAGATTTAAATCAGTAACCAGTAGACAAACAATTTTTTCTGGATATACCACTGGTGGTCATGTTAACAGATGGGACCTTGAGCTTGGCACTTCAGGTGAACTAACAGGTATACATCATGAAACCGGCTGGACAAGTAGTAGAGCGAATGTTTGTCAAGCAGGTGTGTGGCATCTTGTTGGATTTACTTGCAATGACGGTGACTGGGTTCATATGTATGTTGATGGTGAACGAGTATCCAGTACTGCTGGTAACCACGGGCTAAATGCTGGAGTAAACATTGCAATAGGTAGACGTGACGTCCAAACTAGTTTCCCAAAAGATAAAGACGTAGGCGAGGCATTTACTTGGGAAGCAGAACTATCACACGACGAAGTAAGAGAATTATACCAAGCCACAAGAACAAGATACAAAGATGCTCATAGAAAAATTATTACTAATGGCCTCAGAGGACACTATGATGCCGGTGTAGCTGCAAGTTACAATACTGGAAACAACCAGTGGACAGATTTATCAGGTTATAATAATACTGGTTATATGACAAACTGCGGTCCTGGTGATACTGATGAACATGGTGCCTATATTGGTATGAGTAATGCCCAAATACGTATACCGTTTAACAGTAGCGCACATAATTGGAACGCTGGTGGCGGTATTAGTGTAGTTGGCATAGTAAAACCACAGCAAACAACACACGTTAGGCCATTTATAAATCAACAAGTAACAGCAGGTTCAGCTGGTGGCGGAGGACAAGCATGGCGTATGTTAATGGCAGATACTACCAACAGTACTCCCAATCCTAATGATTTTAGCTGGAACCATCAAAGCCCTAGTGCAGTTACTAGCGGAATACAAAGTCCCTTTGGATTTACTGTAGGCGAAGCATATTTTGTTGCAGGTACATACGATTTAAGTAGTGGTGGTATGTCATTACAAGTTAACAGTAGGTTTAGAACTGCTTATGGTTTCGGCGGGACTAATACAGCAGGTACCGTTGCTGCTGCAGGTGATATTTTTATAGGTAGTAGCCCAAGTTATAATCCAACAAGATATGCAAGCCAACATGTATATGCCTGGTTAATATATAATAGAGGATTAAGTGAAGCTGAATTAAGTGAATTATATTGGTATTTTAGAGACAAACATAATTTAACAGATCACTATAGAGATGCATAAATATGTGTAACAACTAGGATAGAAATATGGCATTAGTATTAGATGGTGATAATGGAATTGTTGGTGTATTAACCACAAACACTGATGGCGATGTCATCTTCGATACAGACACACTGTTTGTAGACGCTCCCAATAACAGTGTTGGTATAGGAACATTAACACCCAGTACTAAGTTGCATGTTGATGGGGGTGGGTCATCACCAGAAATAAGAATAGCGCAAAATAGTACATACTACACAGACATTGGTATAAACCACATAGACGTTACCGGTAATGACTTAAGAATTATGATGGGCGGATCTGAAAAATGGCGTTTTAAGAGTGGAGGAGATTTATACGCATCTGGTGTTCAAGAAGTCAAATCTGGTGATAAGTCTTCTGTGGGATATGAAGCATTCTTCGGAGCTAACAGTTTACGTTTCAATCGCGATGGTGATAGCTATATCGATACTAGAGGAACAAACAATAACTTAAAATTTAGACACAATAGCAATTATGATACTGCTATGACTATTCTAGGGTCAAACGGTAACGTTGGTATTGGTACAACTAATCCTCGTGCTACATTGGATACTGGATATACTAGAGTTTATAATAGTGGAGCTGCATCTTCTCCAACTGATGGTAAAGGTTTAGAAATACACTATGTAACTAGTGGTAGAACTCAAGGGGAAGGCGCTTATGTAATTTCCTATGATAGAGATAATAGTGCATACAAACAATTTACAATAGACGCAGATAGTATAAATTTATCAACAGGAGGAACCACACGATTAAGTGTAACTAATGTTGGTGTTATTCAAGGTACTAGCGATGCTGAAATAGCAACCAGTCCAATACGTACACACTCAAATACGATAAGTACTAGTACAACAATTGATGCGAACGATAATGCAGTAGCAAGTGGGCCATTAGCAATTGCAGATGGCGTTACACTTACAATTAACGGAAATATGACGGTGGTATAAATGGCAGGCACATTACAAGTAGAAAATTTAATAGGACCAACAACTGGAGCAAATACTAACAAGGTTGTTATTCCAGCTGGCCAGACACTGGATGCTAGAAATGGTTCTCCGTCGGGAACAATAGTAAACTATAAATGCTATACAGATGGTAGCCTTGTAAATGTATCATCAACTTCATGGGTAACTGCTTATACATATCCGGTCTATACTCCAATTAGAACTAATAGTTATGTCACTCACCGCTGGTCTATATTAACCAGAGGTTATAGAAACGGCGGTAATGATGCTAGAGGTAGAATTAAAATCACTAGAAATGGATCAATACTTATACAGGACCAGGAAATGGGCTGTTATGATTATGGCGGCGGCGGCGCTTGGTGGAGAATGACTTATACAGGAGGTAGTGATTATAATAACGTTACTGGAACAGATGTAAGCTGCGTGATAGAAATTGCAACTTTAGGTACTGATCTTGAATATAACTCAAATGACGGTAGTTCAACTACTAGATCATTCTACGAAATAATAGAGACAGTCCAATGAGTAATTTATATGTGGATAGTATTGTTGAAAAGACAACTGGTAATGGTGTGCATATTCCTGGGCATGTTATACAAACAGTATATGTAGAAAGCACAACATCAGCAGTTTATAGCATGGGCGGAACTACTACTTCAACTGATCTATACAGTGCAGCTATAACACCCAATAACACTTCATCTAAAATATTAATTAGTATTAACTTACAATGGGGAATGAGCAATGTGAACGGAGACTTTGGTTTGTATTTAAAACGAGGATCTTCAAGAATTGGTGGTAGAGGGCAGGACAGTGCAAGAGGAAGTAGTAATATTTGGTTTGCAAATGACGACAGAGTGGGGTCAGAAACTCAGCAGAACTATAACCTGTTTAACACTTCTTGGCAATATTTAGATAGTCCAAACACAACAAGCTCCACAACTTATACTGTGGGAGCAGCTATACACACCATTTTTGCTTTTAATAGACATTATAGTTATGATAACGGTGGTACATCGAGTATAACACTACAGGAGATCGCACAATGACCAGTATAATTAAAGTTGATCAGATACAGACTGCTAGTGGTAGTGCACCAACGGCTGGAAGTCTTGGTTTTAACGAAAGTAATGCTATCATTCAGCAAGTATTTCATACACGAACTGCTAGTGTCGCCTCAAGCTCTACGTCTTATGCAGATGCGGGGTACTCTATTACGTTTACTCCAAAAAAAGCAAATTCCAAAATATTAGTAGAATTGAAAGGAGGGCGGCCTTGGATGCCTAACACTAGTAATCAGTTAGATGTGTCACTAGTTGTAGACGGGGATGTAAGCGGTATTTCAAATAATCGAATACTTTCTCTATACGCCAGTGGTAGTTCACAGGTGCACATGAGTCTGTATGGGCAAAAAGTGTTTAACAATACAGGTACTGCAGCTCGAACCTATACTATTCAGTGGAGAACGGGCGGCTCTGGCACTCAGTACCTAAACCAAGGCAATATCTTTCCACAGTCTTTAGTAGTTACTGAGATTGGAGTGTAATCAGAAATGGCTTTAACTTTTGGATATCAAGGTAATAACGTGGATGTTGAACGCAGAGGAATTATAACATTTCAAGAAATCGCAGGATAAAACAAGGAAAATAAAATGACAACAATCGCAACAGCATTAACAGAATTGGGGATTACGGAGTGGGTACTTCGTGGCGAACCAACAACAGAAGCTGAGTTCACAACTATGTTCGCCAAAGTAACTGGCGCAGATGCAAATGGTTCAGCAATAGAAAGCCAAGACCCAAGTGATTGGGGTACAACTTGGTCAGAAGTATCAGCTAAATTGGACGAACTTACGTCAGCAGAGCCAATGCGCCTGTTACGTGAAGAACGTGATAGATTAATTGCAGTCACTGATTGGTGGGCTAGCAGTGATTTAACAATGACAGATGCACAAACTGCATACCGTCAAGCACTGCGTGACATCACTGACAGTGCGACATCACTTGAAGATGTGACGTGGCCTACTAAACCATAATAGCATAAATAAGTGTAATAACAACGGGATTATTACACATGAGCCGCAACCTTGAATTAGCACAACTTGCCAAAAGTCTAACTGTAGACGCAACAGGCACCATTACGGATTTAAATATTGATACCACTGCAATTGAAGAATTGCCGGATATCAATCTTAGTATTGCACCCGAAGTACTTGAGATACAAGTAGATGCACCAGATTCTGGTCAAGCTACTATATGGAAGTGGACATGGGAACAAAGCACCCTGCCATATGCCAGACGTACCATTACCAATTCAAATGAACTAAATGTTCCTCTTTACAAAGAAGGTACATATGTGGTTAATAACTTTGCGGCATATGACATACACGGAAGTATGTCACAAACACACAGTTTGTATTTGAAGTGGGTGGACGGCGCAGGCACAGATAACTTGGTTAGTTGGGCAACCAGTGCAGGACCAATTAGTGATACACACCCAGATATAAATGGCGGTAATGCTACAGACGTACAACGCATTACAGTAAACGTACCTAGCGTAGTTACCCCTCCCAGTTTAACCAATCCTAGTGTAGCATACACCGTTGTAAACAGCGGTAGCGGTGGATACACATTTAGCGGAGCGGCCAAAGGCGATAACCCAAACTTAGGCCCATTTTATCGTGGTGGTACTTACACCATTAATATTACAGCAACAGGCCATCCGTTTTATTTTACAACAGATAACGGAACTAATTTTGCGGCTGGCACATATTTTGGAGAGTACACAAGTGGAGTTACTGGATCACGTAATGATACAGGCAGTATAACATTTACTGTTCCTGCTAACGCTCCTGATACCTTATACTATCAGTGCGGTAATCACAGCGTAATGCGTGGTGAAATTACCGTAAAAGATTTAGCAGTTGAAACAAACATTAACGGCAACTATGTTGTTTATTTCCAACACACCCAAGAAGGTCACAAGACTCCAGTAGAGCTTCGTCCAATTCCAAGTTTAGTTAACCAGATGTGTTTAGTATATGATAGTACTAGTGGTAAATTTGTACCACAAGACTTAGCTACATACGTAGAAAACACACCTAGTTTTGAGAACAAGATACGTGAAGTGGCAGGTACTGCTGAACTGGTTGTGGAAGATGGATCGGCAGTTATTGCTAAAGTTAACGTTTACGATGATAGTACTTACTTGCCACTTACAGGAAACAAT
>Ga0228633_1000483_pt1 | contig 11261 bp, 6 predicted proteins | sample 41DmetaG_FD_182703 | JGI IMG/M metagenome (GOLD analysis project Ga0228633, IMG submission 182703) | Seawater microbial communities from Monterey Bay, California, United States - 41D | ecosystem: Environmental > Aquatic > Marine > Coastal | place: USA: California | collected 2016-11-13
TTTGTGTTCCAAAATATATATACACAATGTTAATTTATAAAAATTAATTATTATAAATTTATAAATAATAAGTAAAATTTTAAATAAATATAAAATCATTAATCATTTTTATTCTTTTTATAGTTTATAATGCTAAAACCTTAAAGTCCTATTTGAACATCCATAATTTTAATATCTTCCTAATAATAGTCTAATTTATAATTAAAATTTTGAAATATTAATAATTTAGATAAAATACTTTTAATTTTTAAATTGCATCTTTAATTTATAAAGTTTTATTATTTCCATTTATTTATTATTCTTAGATTTATAGTTTTTGATGTTTTTAATCTAAATTTTCATATATTTAGATTTTTTCTTAAAAAGTTTAACATCGGGCTTCTAAATTTTTTTATAGTTATTTTTTCTATTGTATCTCATTTCTTAAATTTTATATCAAATCGACTTAATTTATATTGAGTTAATTTTCTAATTTTATAATTTATTTCAGCTAATCTTCCCAATCATTTATAAATTTTTACAAATCAGGTCTTATTAAAATATAATTACAATAATTTTTCTTTTATATTTACAATTTATTAAGTATTTTTTTTTATTAATTCGAAATGATTTTGAGATTTATTTTCTATTACAAGATCGTTTTATATTTTCTCAAATTCTTGAACCCATTATTTTTCATTTATATTAGTAAATAAAATCTTTTAATTAATATATTTACATTATTTGTTTATTAACTTTCATTTAAATCATCTGTTATATCTAAATCATCAAAGTCATTTTTTTCATCTTATTATAATATTATTTATACTCTCATAATCATCAAATATAGAATCCTTAAATTATAGACTATTATCGTCAATATTCTCTTTTTAAATCTCTTCATCTTTAATTATATCATATATAACCTTTATTTTCTATATCAGATTCAAAAATAGGCTATAAAAATTAATAATTTATTCTTACTAATTCTCTATTTAAAAGATCATTTAGTATAAAACACACTGTATCACCGTAGCCCTTTATTTTTAATATAATTAACTTATTTTAATTGAGATGATTCTATATTTTATGGCAATTTTAAACCATATTTTTTAAAATCTTGAATTAATTTTTCTGCCATCGCATCTTTATTTTTTTCTATAAAAATATTTTTTGATGCTTAAATTCTATTTTTTTTATCAAACTTAAATATAGAAATATTTACTTTTGATAAATTTATTATCCAACTGCATAATTTGTAAAAATATTCAAATTTATCTTATTTTTTCTCCTCATCAATTGCAAAATATAATTTACTAATAAGAGGCATTTTTAAAGGTTTACAAAATAAATCTTTATAATCAATTAAATTTAATTTTTCATATATATCTTCCATAATCAAAACGACTTTATTTAATATAATAATACTATCAATTTTGAATGCTTTTTTCATAGAATTGGCCATTTCTTCACTTTTTTCCAAAACAACTCTAATATCGACTCTAAATTAAGGATCAACCATAATCATACTATTAATTAACTAACTCAATTCAGAACTATATTTACTACTAATAGGTTTATATTATCCTATAAATTGAAAAATTAATGCCTTTAGTAATCTTGTTAAATAGTTCCATCAAACTCATTTTCTCATTTTCATCTCTAAAAGGTGATTTAATTTCGCAAAGTCTATTTAATATACAAATAAAAACTCATAAGCAATGCATCCTATACTCCAAACATCACTTTTCATATCATATCCTTCTCCATGCAATAATTCAGGAGACATATACAATGGAGTACCTACTTTTGAGTAAGCCTCAACTGTTTCAGAGCTAAATATTCTACCTATTAATTTCTTATTTATATTACCTAACCCTAAGTCACCAACTTTTAGTTCACCATTTTAACTAATAAATATGTTTGCTGGCTTAAGGTCTCTATGCATAATTCTTTTTTCATGCATTTAATTTATGGCACCGCTTATTTGTAATATATACTCCCAAATTCTTATAATTATATGATTTATTACCTTTATTCTTCAAAAGGTATTCTTTCTTATTAATGTTATTTTATAAGTCTTTTTAGATCACCTTTCTCTGCCCATTCTGTCACAATTAATAATTCGTTATTGTAAATAAAAGAGTCTAAAAATTATTTTATGTAATAGAAGTAATATCTTTTTATTGACATATAAAGATATTACCCTATATTTTAAATTATTGCCTAAATATTTTATTATGTTAGGATGGTCTAAAGGCTACATTAACTTTACTTCTTTTAAACATTTTTCTCTTTATTTTGGATCCATCATATCAAAAATCTTCATTTATTTTTATTTACCTTAATTTTTTTTAATGCAGCTATAATTCCATCTGTGTTTTCAGCTTTAAATACTGTTGAGAATTTTCCTTATCCTAAAAATTTAAATTTAAAACCTATTTATTTTGTAATTTTATATCCTTATACAGTTTTTCCAATAATATCATTATTTTCATTCATTTTTATATAACGAGATAAAATTTGAAAAATCTAAAAATATAATTTTAAATTAATATTTGTTTATAAATATCAAAATTATTTGCATCCTTTTGATTTCGCATCATTAATTTATTCAGTTTAATCAATAGTTTTATTTTAACCACCAGTTGTTTTATTATTGCTTATGTGATTATCTTTGATATTTACTTTTTCATCTTTAGTCTATAAATTTAGTTTATTTTACATTTCTTTGACCTATTTATTAATAACCGTAAATATTATAACAAATATTATTGTTCAAAAGATTAATAATAAAATCATTATCTACACATTTATATTTATGAACCATTTCATAATGGAATTTTGGCAACATTTATGCCGATCCAGATGAGAATTATGTTTTGAAGGTCTAAAATTATTATAAATTAATATTTATGATTTTTTTATTTAAAAAATTTATAAAAATTTATTAACTTTTAAAATTAAAATTATACTTATTTCTAGCCTTCATCATTTTTTAGAGTATATTCAACATAAATTTTTTTCCAGTTTGACTCAATTAAACTAGCTGATATAATTTTAACTTTAAAATTAAAAGGATGTCCTATCAAAGTAGTTGGTTCTTCAATAATCTCTCCTTTTTCTTCTAAAATTTCCCCCATATATTTGGTACCAGTCTATTATAAAATTAAAAATACTGAATCAGTGGGAATCAAATTTACTTTAAGTTAACCAAAACTTCCTTTTTCTGAAACAATAGTCAAATCTACTTAATTATCAAGCATATATGCTAAACTCATCTATTTTTAGAATGCCTTGATTATATTATATATTTACTTATCCAATGAAATATGGCTCAGGAGGATCCCAAAATGGATCGTCTACTTAATTCAACACTAGAAGTTCATTTGTCTCAAAATGTTAATCTAATATATCTTTTATAATAAAATATCTATTAGAGAATTTTTTCATATCCCACATATAAATACAACCCTCATCGTAATTTATAACTTTTATTTGAATTTTAAGCTTTTTTTATTTATCATTGGCTCCATCATTATCATTTTAAAATATATATGACAATTTAGCTTAAAAATTTATATTTCTTTTAAGCTCTTTTGCACACAAATTAATTTCAACCACTTTTGGTAGGTATTTTGCTAATTTTTACTCTAAATGAGATTACTCTTTCTTAAATGTTAATCGTTATTATGTTTCGTTTATTTTCATTTACATTATATTCTTTTCTGTAATACTACTTTTATTTTAGATATTGTTCTATATTTAATTCATCTTTAATTATATACAATATTTACTTATTTTTAGTGGCTTTCATTAAGTAAATTTTATTCATCAATACTTTATTATCTTTTTGATTCCTAATTTTAAAAATTTTAAGAAAATATTAAGAAAATTTTAAGAAAATTTTAAGAAATATTATTAAAATATATTATTAAAATATTATTAAAATATTATTAAAATTACCTATTATATTTTTTATTCCAATTCTTTTAGTTTATTCTAATATGCTTCTTATTAAGCTTTCATTAAAAATTCAGCTTATTATTTTTCTTTATTTAAGGTGTCTTCCATTGCCTTTATTTTTTATTAAGCTAAATATAAAATGAAAAACCTTCTTCTTTCATTATTTGATATTAAGCCTCTTTTTATTAGTTTTCTTTTTATTAATTTTCTCTTACTATTTCTTATTAAGCAAAAGCCCAATCAATTTCTTAATCATCTTATTTGTATTCTGGTTCCTCAGATGGTAATTTAAATCTTTAATTATTTCATATTTTACAAAAATATTCCATTCATTCCAAAAACTAATCTATTCATATGATGAATTTCAGTTCTCCCTTCAATTTTTTTACCGTTGATATATATTGAAAAAATATCGTCATTTTCAATTTTAGCTTTAGTTTCATTATCATGATAAAAATCAACAAAACATTTATCATTTTCATAAATCAACATGGCATGATTAGGATTGATCCCTAAGCCTCCTAAAACTATATCATTTGGAGGACTACCATTTTTACGGCCTAATAAAAGCTTTCCTTATAATTAATAATTTGAAACCTTTTTTTAGTGAGTATTTGACTTTTCCATTAAGTAAAGGATCTTCATTTAAATTTTCTAAATATGGTTTAGTAAGATCACATTCTTTTTCCTTTTATTTTTTAATATATAATACTTTTTCTTCTTTTTATTTTTATTTTGCTTCTAAAAGTTTTTGTTAAAAATTAACTTCAAATTCTTTCATAGTTTCAGCATTTTGTGCCAAAATATTTTCCAGTTCTTTAATTTTTTCTTTATGCTCTTCTGAATCTATTAATTATACGAATATATAACCTTAATTATTTCCTAAAACTGGAGCTCCGCTTATTTATGCACCTCCTCCTTCTGTTTTTAGTAAAGCCATTAATTTTGCATTTTCTGCTTTCAATTCTCTTATGAGCTTATCAGTCTCAGATTCATTAACAACAGCATTTAGTTTAATTTTTTTTGCTTAATCAGCATATCTCTATTTATAAATTTCAATTATACCAAAGTAGATAAAGTTTCTTCATAATTATCAGCTGCAGGAGATAAAGCACAAATCATAAGTGTTTTAGAGTTACCACCCAATGCATTCTATAAAATTCTAGTCAATTAAGAATCTCTAAAAGGGATAATTTATTTTTTTCCACCAGCATTTTCAGCTAATTTCTAAATTACAAGACCTTATCATAAATAATTTCAACCTAATTAAGATAAAGATTTATTGATACTACATCCTTCTTTCATACGATCACCTTATGCTCCAGTTTTTCCTAATTTTTCACTACCAGCTAAATCGATTAAATTTATAATAGATATTTTTTCTGTTTTTTTTCCATCAATAATCTCTTTTTATCTAAAATCAATTGTAATGATAGTGTGAGCTCTAATGTAAAAATCTTATACCTTGATGAACTGGCATTCATTAGTGTGGCTCCTACAGTTCTATTTTTATTTCCTTCATCACATTTTTAATCTATAGCATCATAAGAATCAACTGGATGTTTTGTCAAATTTTCGACATATACACCATAAATTTTATGCTCCCTAACTTTCAAACCTCCTTGAGGTCTACCTTAAATTGGAATAAGTAAATCTTATATTCTTTCATTATAAATTTCTTGCATAGAAATTTAAACTTCATATTCCACACTTTTATCTTTATTATTTGTGACTCTATTAAAAATTTCATTGCAAGAAATAGGAACAATTCCCTTAAATGAATATATAATACTTTATTTGCTCCATAACCGACCATAGAATAACTTTTCCCAGCCCCAGTTTATCCATACGCAAAAAGACAACAATGATAACCTGCAAACGCATTGTCTAAAATTTCTTTCCCTACTTGATCAAAAACTTTTTGTTAATCAGCATATTTTGGTGAGGTTGCTTCATTATATCCCTATTTTTATTATGTTATATACTTGTTCATTTATAATAAAGTTATCATGAGACCAAAAACTGAAATCAAAATTAAACTCTCTTTTTGCACCATCTTCAGGGTTAAAAATTTTTGTGCAATTTCCATTCATATCTAGAATTAATTTGGATTAAAGATCTAATTCTCTTTGGTTAAAAGGTCTTAATCTTACTGCAACTTTTACACTCATTATATATAATTAATATTTATGATATTTATCAAATAAACTGGTATTAGATAAAAATTAATCTATGTTTATCTTATACAATTTTTATAATTTTTTATAACAAATTTAAAAATTATAAAATTTACTTTTAATACAAAATTATCTTTAAAAAATAATTAAAGATAATTTAAAAAATCTTAACATAATAAAATAATTTATAGTTTTCTTAAAATATAATAATAAAATTTTAAATAATTTTATTTCAATTATAAAATGAATTTTAATCCAAAACTTATTGTTTTATGTGTTTTATTCTATTGTATGTTTCTAAAGTATTTTAATCTTAAAGCTTTTATTTACTAACAATTAAAAAATTTTATACAGATATATTTAAAAATTTTTTTAATCTGCTCCTTAAGGCTCTGAAAAGCTTTTATTTTAATTTGAATAATTTTAATTGTAATTAGTTAAAACTTTTGGTGTTTTTGGATGATAAACTATTTAAGAATTTTCACTTTCATCAAGTTCCATTTCATTATTTAATTTAAAAGGGCTTGTTTTACATTAAAATTAATCAATATTAATTCTTTATTCTTATTTTTATTAAAATTCAAATGTTTAATCATATTCTTATTAAAATTAATCAAATTCCTATCTTTATTCTTATTTAAATTGAAATTCATTTCTTTAATCTTATTTTTTATAATCATTCATTTATTCTTATTTTTATTCTTATTTTTATTCTTATTTTTATTCATTTCTTTATTCTTATTTTTATTCTTATTTTTATTAATTTTTATACTCTACAATTTATTTATCAATTTTAAACTAATTTTGTTAAAAATCATTTTGCATTTATTCAATTTTATTCAATTTTGCATTAATTTGATCCTGTATTCTATTTATATTTTTTTTTGATTTTAAAAATTAGTCATCATTATAGTCTATCTATTTTTTCACATATTCATTCTATGAAGAATGGATACTTTAATTTAATTTGTAATCTAATTTAGAACTCATATTTTCTAATTTTTGTAGAATATCAGACATAATTAATAATAACTTATATATTTAAATGAAAAATGTAAAAAAATAAAAAGATAAAAATTAAAAAGGAATACTAGAAATGTCAGAAAAAGACAAAAAAATAAATCAAATTATGTACTATTTAATAAAATAGAAATAAAACAGGACTAATGGAATAAATGTAGCTACATAATAAAAGAAATTAAGAATAGTATATGATTTTAATTATTTTAGATAAAAAAGAATATAAGAAATCAATAATGAAATGGAATAAAGTAAAAAAGTTCATGTAACCATATTAAATATTTATAGATATAATAAAGCTTAGTTTTGATAAAATAGTAATGTGAAAATAAAATAGTTATAGAGAATATTTAAGATTAAATTAATAATGAGAAAGAAATATTATATAAATTTAACAATGAAGAACTTGTAAAAATATAAAAAGAATATGATGGTAAAATTAATTTATAATAGATTTAAAAAAAAATTTCTAAAGACAAATATAAGAAAAAACAGACATAATTTAAAAAAATAACTAAGCAATATTTAATGTAGAAAATTTTCCACAAAAAGAAATAGAGGTAAATTATAAATACATGAAAGTATTAAAATGAAAAAGAATAATTACAAAAAGCAATATAGTCCAAAAAAAAAGAATTTTAAATGGAAAATGATAAGTTAATATCATAATAAAAAAAGTAACTTGACTATATGAATAAAAAAAATAATGATCTTTTAGAAGAAAATAAATAAAAAGCATAATTATAAGCATAATAAAATTAAGGGACTTAATTTAATAAAATAAAAATGCAGAATGATAAAATAGATTCTTAAATAAATCTTAATAATTAAGAATTAAATTATTTGAAAGACGAAAAAGAAGAACTTTTATAATAAAATAAAGTATATTTATTTTATAAAGTTATTATAAGAATAAGTAATACCTAAAGAAGAGATCGAGTAACTAGAAATCTAAAATTTCAATCTTAATTTATAATAAAAAGATTTAAATACATAAATAAAAGATTTGAAAAAACAACTTTTATAAAATTTAAAAGATCATGAAAATGAAATATAAAATTTAAAAATCTAAGAATAAGAGAAATAAAACAAACTATAAATATAGTTAAAAAGTAAAAATATATAATAATAAATATATAATATTTATATAATAAATATATAATATATATTAATATGTATATAATAATACTTATAAATCTATTTTAGATATCAAATACTAAGTTACATAATAAGAATAAGACTGTGAAAAATTGAAAAGTACTTTGCAAATGATTATGGATTCACGAACTGACATAGAAGACAGATTTTTTGAAGCTTTTTATAAGATAAAAAATGAATCATAAATAAATCAGTCTAATAATGATACATCTATTTTATCAAAGTAAAATAAAATTTAATAGAAATAAATCTATAAATTCATCTTTGGATATTTAAAAATTTTCTGAATAGAATAAAGAAAAAATGATGGAAAGTATATTTTCATAAATCAATTTATAAAAAAAAAAGAATAAAAATCATTGGAGATTTTAATGTAAATTGAATAATAAAAATCTATTAAATGACGATTCTTTATATAAAGATATATCTATAATAAAAAATTAAAAAGATGATGAAATTCTTTCAAAAAATACATGATTTTATGTTTTTAAATTGTTATAATTTTAATAATTGAATTTAGTATTCAATTGAAAATTTAAAATTTAACAAATTTTTTATTTAATAATAATTAAACAAATTTATTAACATTAATAGTAAATTATTTATATTAATATAAATTAATTTATATTATTAAGTTTATTAATTCATGATAATGAAAAATTATTTTATCCTTCATTCATTGCATAGATTAATTTTTGTTTAAAGATTAATTTAGAAGAATATTCTGGAATTTTCAAATAATTTTAGCATCTATATAATATAATATAATTACGTCATTACAGATGGTAATACATCATCAACTTTCTTTTATTCTTAGATTTTTTTAACAACTGTTAATTTGGGATATAAATTTTTAAATCCTGTATAAATTATAATAAAACCTCCATAAGGCAGTCTAGAACAACCTGTTATGAACCTTAAAAATAAACTTTATTAATCATTATTCAATTCTGTCATAATTTATAATAAATCAATGAATGTTTTGCTAATAAAATATAAAACAATACCTATGAATTGTAAAACCATGAGCAGGTACTATGTTCTATAGTAAATCTTATAAAACCCAAGGTTCATATTGATTTCCACAATACATATTTATCAATTCTTAACTTTTGAATATGTTTAACTTTTCAACATTGAAAACCTATATAATAATTTTTATACAGAATTGAACCCTTATCTAAATGCATTTATTTAATGAATAATTGAATCTTATAATACATATTATTGTATTTTATATACATATTAATCTAAATTATCCAATGAAATATTTATATTCTTGCCATTTTCTATCAAATCTATATCAGTTTATATAGGTAATACAAATGTCATCGCTAAATCTTCAATTTTCGTTCCCTTTTATATATATAAAATACTCTGTAATTCAATTATTCTTTTTCTTATATATTTTACCCAATTTTTTATTTTTATTCTATAATTTATTAAAGATCTTTAATCAATTATACAAAATCTTTATCAATAGACATAAAATCATATACATTTATAGGTCTATTTAGCACAAAATCAAAAAATAAAGGATTTAAAGGTAAATCAATAGTTCTTTCATCTAAAATAACTCTGGCAATCGTTTATCCAATTAACTTGTATAATTACAATTAATTTTATATCATTTTAGTGTCTTTTTCAAAGTTATAATTCATGAAAAATGGAAAATAGTCATCATTTTATGTAATTTTAAGTAATTTATTACTTGGATTCTTAAATTATTAAGCTAATATATTGTAAAATTCTAATGTGGGACCTAGACCTGTTCCTTCTTCTTAGTCAAAATAAAATTCTAAAATTGTATTTATGTCTCCAAAATTTAACGCATTTTATAGATTATTTATTTCATCATTTCGATTTATTTATATTTTTTTTCTTTATAATTTTACTATATTTAAACTTTCTATTTCTTTATGATTTTTATTTTAATAGCAAAAATGTAAAATAGATCTTTACATGCTTAAATTGAAATATCTAAAATAAATTTTTCTATTTTTAAAAAATTTTAAACCTTTGGTTATAATCTATAATTTAAGGATAAAATTTTAAAATATCTTAATAAATTAAAGGAATATCATTTCTAACTATTTTAAATATATCATTCAATAAGAAACTAAAATTATAACAAATTTTTTCATTTATTTATATAGAAATTTAATTTTTTTATAAACTTTCCATTTCATAAATAATATGAATAAATTGAAATAATGATTGAAATATGAGTATATCATCATTTTTGTAATATATTGATAAATTATCTATAGTTTCTTGTTAAAATTTCATTTACATTACTGAATTTTCAATTTTTTATATATTGAAATTCAAATTTTATATAAATTATTTCTCTTAATATTGATAATCAACTTAATTCAATTATTATTCTTTTTTTTTAATATAATAATGAATATTGAATTATTAATTTCTATTTTAAGTAATCAAATAATTTATAGATGTTTTATTATTATATTATTTTCCATCAACTAAGAATTAAATTTGAAATTCTTAGTTTTATTTTTGATTTTATATAACATTTTTATAAATGATATTTTATAGATTTGAATTTTTATCATTAATGCTATCATATTAATTGATATCGCTTTATAATATAAAAAATACATATCAATTTATTTTTTTGCATCTTAAGACTATTCTTCATCTTAATTTTATAATTAATTGAATTTATCAAAAAAAATATCTTAAATTTTTTCTAATGTTACATATTAATTCATTGTAATATTCAATTATTAAATATATATAATATTATCTATTTGCTTTAATGAATAATAAATTTACTTATTTTTTTTGATTTACATCATCATGAATAAATTTTATAAATACTGGCTTCATTAAAATTTTCAAATCTTTTTATTATTTATCATTTACCTTCTATCACATTTATTTCTTTATATTTTACATAAAATAGTTTTTCCTAATTTTTTATTATTTGATTTATAT
>Ga0228633_1000486_pt1 | contig 11244 bp, 5 predicted proteins | sample 41DmetaG_FD_182703 | JGI IMG/M metagenome (GOLD analysis project Ga0228633, IMG submission 182703) | Seawater microbial communities from Monterey Bay, California, United States - 41D | ecosystem: Environmental > Aquatic > Marine > Coastal | place: USA: California | collected 2016-11-13
TAATTTTAATAATAATTTAATAATAATTTTAATAATAATTTAATAATATTTTAAAAATTAAAATAATAAAGGAATAATAATTCACAAATAAGAATAATGGAGATTAAGGAGTATTAAAATATACATAAAGAGGTTGGGGTGATAAAAATGCATATGAGACAGAAGGTTATATTGCAGATAAGGAAGGAACAAAACATTATCTTCTAAAAGGAAAATGGAATTCTCATTTAAACCTGACTAATATATAAACATAAGAGACAATAACGGTTTTATATAAAAAAATTATAGTTATGGGAGATATAATAAGTCCCTGAAGAAAATGGTTAATATTATAATATGAGTAATTATGCAATGAATTTAAATTACTTAAATGAAGAACTTTTGTAATAAATACCTGCAACAGATGTGAGATTGAGACCTGATTAAAGGGCTTTAGAATATGGTTACTATAATCTAGCTTCAGAAGAAAAAAAAAGGTTTTTTATTTCGATTAATTTAAGACTAGAGTAAAAATAAAGAACAAAAAGAATTTATAATGAAAAAAACAAAATAAAAGATAAACCAAAATGGTTTGAATAGTAAAAATGTGAAATCACTGGAAAAAATGTTTATGTATATATTGGCGGATACTGGGAAGCTAGAGAAAAATAAGATTTTGGTGAAGTGCAAGATTTATATTGAAAATATTTTATCCGAAACCTATAAATATATATAATAAGACATTTAGATTTTTTAAAATACTTTTTACATAAGTTTTTAACATTATTTTCTAATTTTAATATCATCATCAATTAATTTTGGTAGATAAAAAATCCTTCTAAATTTCAATAATAGTTTTAAAAATCTATTTTTAATTATAAAAAATAAATTTTTATAAAATTTGATATATTATTAAAAATAATTATAAGCATAAAAATACACTAATTTTAGATAAAATGTCCCTTATAGATAATCTTAAAAAATTCATAAATATAATAGATAAATTAAGAGACATAGGTTTAGAAAAGTAGATATAGTTGCCAAGAATAGTAGTTTTAGGGAGTTAAAGTTCAGGTAAGTCATCACTGCTTGAATCAATAGTAGGAATAGATTTTTTACCTCGAGGTGATGGTTTAGTGACTCGTAGACCTTTAGAAATGAGACTAATAAATGTATCAATTGATTAGGCTCCTACACCATATGCTATTTTTGAAGAAATTAATAATGAAAAATTTACAGATTTTGAAGTTGTTAGATAGAAAATTATATGGTTAACAGAAAAAGTTGCTGGATCCAGTAAAAATATTGTCAATGTTCCTATAATTGTAACAATTTATTCATCAACATGCCCAGATCTAACTTTAGTCGATTTACCAGGAATTACAAGAATTCCACTACATGGATCAGGATAACCTAATAATATTGAAGAAATAACCAAAAATATGGCACTTCATTACGTTTAAGAACCAAGGACTATTATATTAGCAGTAGTACCAGCAAATGCTGATTTATCTACTAGTGATGCACTTAAAATGTCTAAAGAGATAGATCCATAAGGTAAAAGAACTCTAGGAGTACTTACAAAAATAGATATAATGGATAAAGGAACTAATGCAAAAAGAATCTTAAATAATCAAGAAATTTAATTATCTTTAGGTTATGTAGGTGTAAAATTACGTAGTTAATAAGACATTATGGATAAAATTCCGGTTAAATAGAGTTTAGAATAAGAAAAGAATTATTTTGCTACTCATCCAGTTTACTCAACATTAAGTTAAGGATGTTTGGGAATATAAAATTTAACTTAAAAATTAACATAATTATTATATTCTCATATAAGATCATTTTTGCCTGATATTATATAAGAAATAAATTTGAAAATTAAAGAAAATGAGAATTAAATCATGGAAATGGGGCCTAGCTTACCAGTTTATGATCATGAAAAGTATATATTATATTAAAAGGTTTTAATTGGTATTTGAATTAATATAGTAATTTTCTAAAAGTTTCTAAAATTCTATATCTGGTAAATATACTATGCATACCACATCAGATGAGTTACCTGAAGGTGCATTGTTTAGAGAGTCATTTAATTAGTTATATGATGAATTTTTGAATTTAAAATCTACTGATGATTATTCAGATTTTGATATTAAAAAAGCAATTTTACTTCATGAAGGGGATTAATTACCAGGTATTTTAATATATTTATAGGTTTTTAATCTATGGATGCATTTTATTACTTATTATTGCCATAACTAGAAAAATTAAGAGATCCAGCTTTTGACTGTTTAGAATTAATTCATAAACATTTAGAAAATTTAGTTATTAAATTATTATCTAAACATTGCTCAAGATTTCCTTAATTATACTCTGATATTGAAGAAAAAATATTAGTAATGTTAAATTTAGAAAAAGAAAAAACACATAAAATTATCTATGATATATTAGAATATGAAACTGGATATTTATTTACCAATAATTCTGAAGATTTTAACACTTTTTTAAGTAATTTTATAATAATTTTATATTAATATTATATTAATTTTATATTAATTTTAATAGTTCAAACTGATCCTAATATTGATTCAAAATAATAGCTAATTTTAGAATTAAGAAATAAAATGGATTAATATTTTATGATAGTTCTAAAAACTGTAAGAGATTTGATACCAAAAGTTATTGGAAATTTTTATGTTAAATGGTGTTAAGATAAAATGTAAATGGAACTTACCCATTAATTAAATCAAAATTAAGATTGGAAATAACTAATTGAAGAACCTGAAATTTTTGTAGAATAAAGAAAAAATTTAGTAATATTATATTTAATAATAAAAGAATAACAGTTTAACAGTATTAAAAGATGCTATCAAAATCATTAAAAAAGATCCTGACTTTTGGTCTTATAATCAATAGTCTAGATAATTAGATGAGGAAAGCACTAAAAGTAAATAAAATATCTAATCTTAATAAAATAATTAATCTTAATAAAATAATTAATCTTAATAAAATAATTAATCTTAATAAAATAATTAATAAAATTAAAATAATTAATCTTAATAAAATAATTACTAAAATTAGAATAATTAATAAAATTAAAATAATTAATAAAATTAAAATAATTAATAAAATTAAAATAATTAATAAAATTAGAATAATTAATAAAATTAAAATAATTAATAAAATTAATCTTAAAACTAATACAATCTATCAAATTAATAGATTAATTATAACAATTAATCATAAAATAATTAATATAATTAATAATATTAATAATATTAATAAAATTAATAAAATTAATAAAATAATTAAAAATAATATTAGTAATCTTAATAATAATAAAATTAATAAAAATAAAATCAATAAAATTAATTTACTAGCTTTTAAGAATCTTAACCATAGTTCTAAAAAAAAAATAATAATTAAAAATAAAATCAAGTAATATAATATTATTATTTTTTTTAATTATGAATAGAAAAATTAAAATGATTTATTTGATTTTGAATCATTTACAGATAAATCAAATGACAATGTAACTTCAAATTAAAAAGTATCAAATGAATAAAAAAATCAAGTTGGAAATACTGCTTATAATTCTAATAATAACAAACTTCCATTGCAAAATTAAGAAGGAAGAAATCCTTTAGGAAATGCTGCTGATAAATAAGGTTAAAAAGTATTAGAAAACAAAAAAGGTTAAGATGGCATGAAATAAGGAACAAAAGATGGGATTAAATTAGGAACGAAAGATGGGAAAAATTAAGGTGAAAAAGAAAAAAAAGGTTTTTTAGGTCTTTTTAATTGATTTATGTTAATAATATATATAATATATATAATATATATAATATATATAATATATATAATATATATAATATATATAAGAATATTATAACATATATTTAAAACTTTTTAAAGTATTTTTCGCTTTCTATGAAAAAACTTAATTTATGAGAAAACTAATATAATTTAAGTATTTATTTATAAAATATCTTAAAAAAAGGAGTTATATTTAAAAATTTTGATTAAATGATTATATTTATATTTGAATCTTTTAATAATATAATTATAATAATTAAAGAAATAAAATATTACTTAATATAATATAAATTTGAATTTAAATGGGAAACTCAGATTCTTAATAATATAACTAAAACATGAGCTAAAGTATGAGTACAAAAGGATTAACTTAAGAAGATTTACTTGGAATATAAAATGCATTTGAGTCATTTAATCCAAAAAATGGAGTAATTTTCGTAAAAGACATTTAAAAAAAATATTAAGTAATTTAAAATTATTATAAATTTATGAAATAATATTAATAATTAAAGGAAAGTTATTAAAAAGATAAATTAGATTAATTATTCAAAAATAAAGATAGTATAGATTACGCTACATTTTATAATTTTTTGTCTAAATATATTATAGAATAAAAATAATAATTTGGTAATGATATAGATTTTGATGGGGATCAATAAAATTAACCAAATGAAGACTGTTTTAATTGCTTATAGAGTGTTAATAGAAATAATTGAATTAAATTTATTAATTAATATTCTCTTTGTTAAAATTTATAATGAAAATTATAGTTTTTATATAAAAAACAATCATTATTTTGAATTGACAAGTCTTAATTATCTATCTATTTTTTATTAAGCCTCAACTCTTATTTTCCATTTTTAAGCATATTAATCATTTCCATATTTAAGCCAAATCAAATCTTCTCTATATCGACTGTCTGATGGCAATGGCTAATCTACAGCTTTCAATCTACTTGGTTAATTTTACTCTATATTCCATACCTCCACATCCCCTTTAATATATTATTATTATTAATAATAAAAATTACCAATTTTAAGATTTTTATTATAACTTCCTTCTATATCTGCAATTTAACTTAAATAATCATGCTCACATATAGCTTAAAGATCCATATTTTACAATTTTTTTTAATCTAATTGCTCTTCCTAATTATTATAGTAATATAATTTTCCTTTACAGATATCAACTTGGTCTTTACCAAATAATCCGCTGCCTTTTTTCCCAAGTAATATAACACATTTTAATTAATTTCTGGTATCTTAAAATACAATTGGTCCAGTTCTTGCAACCAATCGATCACCTAATTAGACTTTTAGTACCCATCAATAGTCCTTGAATTCTTACACATGGCATATACCAAGTTATCTTTTGACCATCATCAAATTCAATTGTATTTATACCTTCTTATATCATTCTTATCACATTATAATTAAAGTTTGGTCGAGCTTAAAAATCATAACTTCCTTAATTAATATTAAATAATTTTTATTTATATACCATAATATTTAAATCCTTTTCCTACTATATAAAAACTAACTATAGGAGGATGATGAATGATATGCTCACAAAATATTTTTGTGCCATCTTCAAGCTCTCCCTCATAAGTCTCTCCTAATAAAGGAGTAAATGGTTTCAATTGACTTATACTTAAAGTTAAACCTGCATAAACAAAAGTTGCAACACCTTTCATTCTTTCTATTGGATCATTTCTGATTAATAATAAAAAATACGATGATAAATTTGATATGTATTTAGGTATATAGCAAAATTAATCAATAATTCGTTCATTCATAGACCTAGGCTCAAATATTCTAATAGGCATACTAACTCCTACCATACCCCTACCTTAAGCTATACTTTCAGCCACATTTTTAAGTAAATCTTTAATTATTCCCTCAAATCTTTTTAGAATTTACTTATCCACACATTTACTTATAATAAATATAATAATACATTTCACCATCTTTTTTTATTTCTAAACCATTCCATCTCTCTTTACTTGTTATAGGTATAATATTCTATTATACAATAGATAAAGGTAAATATTTCGGAGCGGGAGCATAAAATTGATAATTTTTATCAAAATAAAAATCTTATTCTAAAAATGTAAAACTATTAAAGTATTTATTTGGTTTTTTAGTATCTGTCTTTTAAATATCTAATAATTTTGAATCTTTTAATTATAATTAACTTTAATCATTTTAAGTGTTATTTGTTTATAATATTGAAGTAGATAATACTTTTTGATCAGAAATATCTTCTGAATTTTAAGGTGACTAATTTAAATGATTCTCGATTTATTATAAATCTTATTCCTAAAGTTTCATTTTTTGAAGAAATTATTATTAAATTATTAAAACTCGATCAACTAAATTTAATGATAATTATTTATTTTAACGTTTTTTTAAAATTTTATTTTATAATTAATATCATAAGTTATATTTAAATTAAGGATAAACACAAATAAAAAAATTCAATTGCTAAGTTTTCTAAAATTAACTAGTTTTAGATCTTAGTTTGAATTGAAAAGGGAAAAAGAGTTTTTTCTTGAGCATAGTTAATAATCTTTTTAATTATCTAAAGATTTCATTATTACTAAATCTTTCAAATTTATTTCTTGTATATGATGATTTTATATTTTACTTATATTAAATTTAAAATTACAATTTATTACTAAAATATGAATCTTTTTAAAAGTCGATTTAAATATTAATATTTTCTTTATATTCGTCAAGAATTTGATTTAAATTTTTATTTTATTTCATCTTATAAAAATATTTTTAAGCATGAGAACGAATTTATGAACAATTTCTTGTCTAAATTATAGTATCTATTTTTTTCCAGTTTTTTCCAAAAATTTTCAAACCTTTATAAAAGATAACTTTACCTTTAAGAAATTAATTATGTTCATTATCGTTCCATCTTCCTTAATATTCAGAATTCTTTATATCCTTTATTTTTCTAATTTATTTATCTTTAGAAAGTAAAGCTTTTTTCATTTAGTATATTTTTCAAATTATTATATTAAATAAGAATTTAAATATTTAAGCAATGTATCTATAAAATTTGAAATCTTTACTAAATAATATAAAATATTATAAAAATATAATTGAAATTGTATATATTTAAATTAACAGTTAGATAAATATTTATTAATTAAAAAATGTCTATGTATTTAAGTTCAATACAAAGATAATATTAAGATAAGGAATATATTTAGCACAACTTTAACTCAAAGTTATAAAAATTAACTCGTTAATCTTCTGGGTAAATTTATTAAGATATCAATTTAAATACTAATTAAAAATCTATTCATTAATCAGTCAATTTACAAGATGCATAAAATACTTAAATTTAAAAATCATTAGTTGAATCTTAAATATTAACAAAACCCACTTCCTTTGATAATTTATAAAATATTAGAAAATTTAAATAATAAAGAGCTTTTTCATAAATATTTAATCAATAAAATCAATTTTAAAATAAATAATAATTCCATAAAATCAATGAAAAACTATAAGTAAATAATTATATTTAAAATCGATAAAAATCTAAAAATAATAGTGGCAATAAAAATGAAAAAAAGCAATTTTATTAAGAATAGACTAAAAGTGATGATAAAACAAATTCTTATAGAAACAAATCTAATAATAAAGAAAATGTGAATTGTTCTAATTTTTAATTACATACTTAAAACTAAAAAGTAAGTTTAAATAAAAAAATAATCAATTAATAAATTCCTGTCAAATAAAAATAATTAAAAGTATTTTCTAAATTCATATCACATGCAGGGCTAAGAAAAAAAATATAAAAAGAAAATTAAGATTCTTACATAGATAAATCAAATACTCTTTATGGAGTGTATGATGGACATGGTCCTAGAGGTGAACTAATTTCATAATTTATTTCTAAAAATATAAATCAATTATATGACAATTTTAGAGAAAAATATGATATTGCAAATTCTTTATTTTAATCATATAAGCATTTATAAAAAAATCTTGAAAAAACTAGTATATCAAATATATCAGGAAGTACTGCTCTTACAATTAAATTAGATATTGGTGAAAAAAAAGTAATTTAAAATAAACATAATATATTGTTAATAAAAGATATACGTATGTAATGTTGGTGATTCAAGGGTAGTAATGAAATTAAGAGATAAAGTGATGTCTTTGAGTTAAGATCATAAGCCATCAGTATATAAAGAGGCAGAAAGAATAAAGAATTTGAATGGGCTAATAGATTGTTAATATGATTAAAGAGGAAGACCATCAGGTCCATTAAGAGTGTGGTCAGAATAAAGAGAGACAGGTTTATCAATGACAAGGTCTCTTGGTGATGTAATGGTGAAAAAATTTGGAGTTTGTTGGTAACCAGGTATAATAATATTATAAAGAAATATGTGTGTATAATTTGAATGGAAATGAAGAATATCTTATAGTGGCATCAGATGGAGTATGGGAATTTTTATCTAATTAGAAAGTATTAATTTTAATATATAGTGTGCAAATTTAATATAACCATTTTTTGAAAGTAATGACATTGATGGAGCATGTCAAAAATTATATTAAGAATCAAAAGATTATTGGTTAAAAGTATAATTTGAAATTTAAAGGAAACTAACGATTAAGTTGTTGATGATATAACAGTTGGAATTGTATTTTTTAAATACATTTGATTAATTAATATACTTTTCAATAATCAATTATTATTGAATTCCATTTATAGAAATTTATTTCTGTTTAATCCCATCCAAAATTTAAAATTAATTGTTCTACCTTCCTTGTCAAACAAACTATAATATAATAAAAAAAGACATATTAATTAATCTTGTGACTAATTCTTCTTTAATTTGTTTAATATAACTAGAAAAATTATCACTCTCTCTATCATCTTTTGGTTATTTTACTAGGCCATTCATAAAATTACCCTCAAAAATTATTAATATAAAAAACCATGTGGTCTATTAACAAATTCTCTTGAAACATCTAATAATTTCTTTTTTGCATCATTTAATTTTTACTCTTTTTCTACTAATTTTAATGAATATTATATGAATAATGTTAAGTATATCATTAACACATCAGATGGATCTTTAATTAGATTTATTAAAACCATTTATTGTATAATTTTTAAAAAATATATTAGCTCTAAAATACTATAGTGCTTCATCTATAATATCTTAACTATCTATTTATTTTGCAGGTCCTTAAATTTCTGTTCTTATAGGTAACATCACAATTCCACACATTTTTATATCGTTTGTTCTTACAAATTAAGAATGATATGCTTCCATTTTAATAAGATTAATAATTATAAAATCAAATTTATGGATTCAAAAAATTTGAAAGATAGAAGAGATAGTAAAACTTAATTACCATGTTAAGATAACTAAAAGAAACAACTTGAATATTTAAAATAAAGCAAATTTTCTATGTTTATATTTGGATCTTTAATAATCTTTTATATTTTGCTTGTATGTGAATCATCATATAAAAATTAAGTTAATTTAATAATAATATAAGTTTGAAATATTTGTTATCTTAGAAATAGTAATTTAAACTTTATTATTAACAGAAAATATAGTTAGAATGTATTTATTAAAAAAATAAGTTATATATTCATATTTTTAGAATATAATAATCAAAAGCGATTTTATTGTTGAAGATTTTATATGTAATCTAATAATAATGCCTTTGTTAATTATAAAAATATTATATTATGTGTAATTATAAGATTTCTATATTTTAGTGTAAATATTCATAGCATTGCTAAAATATTTAAGATTTTATTAAATATTATAAGTGGTACATCTATATTTTATAGATAATTAAAATATAGCCTGATGCAAAATTTTATTTCAAAAAAACAAATTTACCTATTGAAACGGTATTTGAAGTATTTTGTGAATAACAAAAATAAGAAGAAAATGAATAAAATTTATTATAAATAAATTGGGCTCTTACTTATTTATTTAAAAAAGATGATGTATAATAAGATAAATAAAATGTATATAATTTTAATTAAGACTGGTTTTATTGCTGATATGGGAAGTATGACCCTTGATTAGACATTTAAACAATTTATAAAATAGAATAGACCAGCAATATAGCGTAAGTTTTTAAATGAGTGCATGGCACAATATACAGATTATTTAAAAGATGTATAATAATTTTAAATAGACAAATTAAATTTTCGAAAGTTTTTATTCTTTGAGTTTTGACATTTTTTAAGCTGATAAAAAATTAGATAATGAGATAATAGATAAATCTACATTTTTTATATTTCAATAGATGAGTTTTTTTGAAAATTTGATTATATTTCCTTAAGACTTATTGAATTTTACAAATGATATAACAAAAGGTAATTAAAAAATAAAATTAGCCTATAAAGATGTTCCATATCATAATAGAATGCATGCAGTGGATGTAATGTAATTTGAGGTTTATATGTTATACAGTTGTGATTTTGTAAATATAACAAAAATTACTTAATATGAGTAAGTTAATATGATAATTGCTGCTTTGATTCATGATATCTATCATCCGTATATATTTATAATTTTAGAGGCACTAATAATGTTTTTTCAATGAAAACATGCGATGAATGGGCATTAACTTATAATGGTTATATATATATATAATAAAGATATTGCAATAATTGAAAATTATAGTTTAACTGAAGGTCTTGTAATGATTGAAAAGCATAAATTATTTAAAAACTATTCAGATGAGTAAAAACTAAAAGCTAGATAATAAATTATAAAATTAGTTTTAGCTACTGATATGAGTAGACATTTTTTACATATGTCTGCACTTAAAAATAGAGCTATTTCTGATAAATTTGATCCATAAGGTGATGATAAGATATTACTTATGGAAACTGTCATGCATGCAGCAGATATCAGTAATGGGCTTAAAAGTTTTGATATGTCATTTAATTGGGCTTAAAGAGTAGTTACAGAATTTTGGAATTAAGTAAATTATTTAAATTCAGGGCGATTTAGAGAGAAATTTAGGATTACCAATTACTAATCTTTGCGATAAATATACTGTTAATTTTGCTAAAAGTTAAATTGGTTTTTTAGAATATATTGTGTAACCTATGTTTATGCTTATTGGAACTTTTGTTCCTGTTATATAATAAAATTATAATAAAACAGAAAAAAATTTGTCTCAGTGGAAAGAACTTATTCCTAAATATGATGAGGAATTAAGTAATTTTTTATTATATTTTTAGAATAGCGTAATATAAATAAAAGTTTCGAAATCAAAATTTGAATACATTTTTTTAAGTCTTCGATAATTCTATTTAATTTTTATAATTTATTTTGAATATTATAATATTATAATATTATAATATTTTTAACTTTTCAAATTTTTATAAAAAATAAATTTAAGATAATTTATCGAGGGGTTGGGGTTGGGGTTGGGGTTGGGGTTG
>Ga0228633_1000487_pt1 | contig 11222 bp, 7 predicted proteins | sample 41DmetaG_FD_182703 | JGI IMG/M metagenome (GOLD analysis project Ga0228633, IMG submission 182703) | Seawater microbial communities from Monterey Bay, California, United States - 41D | ecosystem: Environmental > Aquatic > Marine > Coastal | place: USA: California | collected 2016-11-13
CTATCTGCACCAAAAGGTTTTGTGGGTGAGGGTGAGGTAAATGGTGTTATTGTATCCAAGATGAGATTAGGTGCGCCAGATTCTTCAGGTAGACAAAGTCCAGAAGAAATCGTTGGAGCAGAATATACTGAGGATGCAGACCTTGTTATTAAAGCACTTGGGTTCAATCCTGAAGATTTACCTACTTTATGGGACACTCCTGAACTTGAGATAACACGTTGGGGAACAATAAAGACAGATTTTCACACACATGCAACATCGCTAGATGGGGTATACGCAGCCGGAGATATCGTGCGGGGCGCCTCATTAGTGGTATGGGCAATTCGAGATGGAAGAGAAGCCGCTGATAGTATTCTGGCTTTTTTGAACAGTCAGACATTAGTAGCTGCAGAATAAGATTTGAAAAAATAGATTAAAGCCAGCAAAGCTCAATTGAAAGTAAACAAAATGACAAAAATTGATAAGAATTGGAAAGCAAAAGAAGAAGCTAAAAGAGCATTTCTAAGCAATCAGGGCATGTATGCAGAAGAAGAAGAACACAGCTCATGTGGTGTAGGTCTTGTTGTATCAATTGAGGGAAAAAAATCCCGTAAAGTTGTTGATAATGGAATTGCTGCTTTAAGGGCTGTTTGGCATAGGGGTGCAGTAGATGCAGATGGTAAAACTGGAGATGGCGCAGGAATTCATTTGCAAATACCAATAGATTTTTTCTACGACCAGGTAGAGAGAACGGGTCATAATCCGCGAAAAGATCAATTATTAGCTGTTGGTCAGATATTTTTGCCGCGAACTGATTTTGGCGCACAGGAAACTTGTAGAACAATAGTTGAGTCTGAAGTTTTAAAGATGGGTTATTATATCTATGGTTGGAGGCACGTTCCTGTAGATATTTCATGCTTGGGTGAAAAAGCAAATACTACTAGACCAGAAATTGAGCAAATACTTATCTCTAATTCTCAAGGTTCAGATGAAGAGAAGTTTGAACGTGATCTTTATATTATTAGACGAAGAATTGAAAAAGCAGTAACTGCTGCACAAATAAAAGATTTTTATGTTTGTTCATTATCTTGCAGATCTATTATTTACAAAGGAATGATGCTTGCTGAACAAGTAGCAGTATTTTATCCTGATTTAATGGATGAGCGTTTTGTCTCAGCATTTGCAATATATCATCAAAGATATTCAACCAATACATTCCCTCAATGGTGGTTAGCTCAACCATTTAGAATGCTTGCTCATAATGGAGAAATTAACACTTTAAAAGGAAATGTTAATTGGATGAAATCTCATGAAATTCGGATGATTTCAAAAAACTTTGGTGAATGTGGAGAAGATATAAAACCAATAGTTCCATCAGGGTCATCTGACTCAGCAGCTTTGGATGCTGTATTTGAAACGATCGTTCGAGCTGGTAGGTCTGCTCCTATGGCAAAAACTATGCTTGTTCCTGAAGCTGTAAACTCAATTAATGTTAAGGATGATTGGAAGGCAATGTATGAGTATTGCAATTCAGTAATGGAGCCTTGGGATGGTCCTGCAGCATTAGCTATGACTGATGGTAAATGGGTATGTGCAGGACTTGATCGTAGCGGCCTTCGACCAATGAGATATGTAATTACAGGTGATAATATATTAATTGCAGGTTCAGAAGCCGGAATGGTTCCTATTGACGAGCTAAATGTTAGAGAAAAAGGCGCATTGGGCCCCGGTCAGTTAATTGCAGTTAATATGTCTGAAGGACGTTTATTGCATGATGAAGAAATGAAGGATGAACTATCGCAAAGCCGTGATTTTAAAACATTTGTTAAATCTGTTATAGATTTAGATGATATTACCTCCAACAAAAAAGAAGTCATAAACTTTTCTGGTGACGAACTGCGGTCTCGACAAGTTGCAGCAGGATATTCAGTCGAAGAGCTAGAAATGATATTGCACCCAATGGCTGAAGACGGCAAAGAAACGTTAGCTTCAATGGGTGATGATACTCCGTCTGCTGTGCTGTCGGAAATATACCGTCCACTGAGTCATTTTTTCCGTCAAAATTTTAGCCAAGTAACAAATCCACCAATAGATAGTCTTCGAGAATTTGGTGTAATGAGCTTAAAAACTAGATTTGGAAATCTAGGTAACGTTTTAGATGATAATAATTCATTAACAGAAGTATTATCTCTAAAGTCACCTTTTGTTACTAATAGTCAATTTTCTGCATTAGTTGAGAGGTTTGGATCAAGTGTTACTTCTATTGATTGTACATTTCAGCATGGTGACAAAAATGGACTACAGAATGGATTGCAGCGCATCAGAGAAGAGGCTGAAGATGCTGTTAGATCTGGTGCTGGTCAAATTGTTTTAACAGATAAAGGACAGTCGGATATTCGTATTCCTATGCCAATGATTTTAGCAACTAGTGCAGTTCATTCTGGTTTAACGCGGGTTGGCTTAAGAACTTTTTGTTCGTTAAATGTACAATCTGCTGAATGTATTGACCCACATTATTTTGCAGTATTAATTGGCTCTGGCGCTACTACTGTAAATGCTTATTTAGCTCAAGATAGTTTGGCTGATAGAGTTGATAGAGACCTCTTAAACTGCACACTTGAAGTCGCGATGGCGCGCTATAAAGAAGCGATAAATCAAGGTCTTTTGAAAATAATGGCGAAGATGGGGATTTCGGTAATTTCATCTTATAGAGGCGGTTTAAACTTTGAAGCAGTTGGCTTATCACGAGCGCTAGTGGCTGAATTTTTTCCTGGAATGACGAGCCGTATTTCCGGAATAGGGCTGATAGGAATACAACAAAAAATTGTTGATGTACACGCAAAAGGATGGTTGCAAGGAACTGATATTCTTCCGATTGGTGGGTTTTATAAAGCACGAAGATCTGGTGAAAAACATGCGTGGGAAGCTCAAACAATGCACATGTTGCAAACTGCATGCGATAGGGCTTCGTATGATATTTGGAAGCAATATAGTGCAAAATTACAATCAGCCCCACCAATTGCTTTACGCGATTTAATGGATTTTAAAGCTGTTACAAAACCAATACCTGTTGAAGAAGTGGAGAGCATAACTTCTATTCGGAAAAGATTTGTAACACCAGGAATGTCTTTAGGCGCATTGAGTCCGGAAGCTCATAAAACATTGAATGTAGCTATGAATAGAATTGGAGCAAAATCTGATAGTGGTGAAGGTGGTGAAGATCCGGCACATTTTCACCCAGAGGCAAACGGTGACAACCCTTCAGCCAAGATTAAACAAGTTGCGTCTGGTCGATTTGGTGTAACTGCGGAATATTTAAATCAATGCGAAGAGTTGGAAATAAAAGTAGCACAAGGAGCTAAACCTGGTGAAGGTGGTCAGTTGCCTGGTATAAAAGTTACTGATTTAATAGCACGATTAAGGCACTCAACAAAGGGTGTAACATTAATTTCCCCTCCGCCACACCATGATATCTATTCAATAGAAGATTTAGCTCAACTTATTTATGATTTAAAGCAAATTAATCCAAGAGCGAAAGTAACCGTAAAGCTAGTGGCGTCTTCTGGGGTAGGAACAATCGCTGCAGGTGTTGCAAAAGCAATGGCAGATGTAATCTTAATTTCTGGTCATAATGGTGGTACTGGAGCATCTCCTGCTACATCAATTAAATATGCAGGTTTGCCTTGGGAAATGGGATTATCTGAAGCACATCAGGTCTTGGCAATGAATAATTTGAGAGATCGTGTTACTTTAAGAACTGACGGTGGGTTACGCACAGGACGTGATATAGTGATGGCTGCAATGCTTGGTGCGGAAGAATATGGAATTGGAACTGCTGCATTAATAGCTATGGGCTGTATAATGGTTCGTCAGTGTCAGTCTAATACATGCCCTGTCGGTGTGTGTGTTCAAGATGAAGAATTGCGTAAAAAATTTACAGGTACTGCAGATAAAGTAGTAAACCTAATAACTTTTTATGCACAAGAAGTGAGAGAAGTACTTGCAAGTCTTGGTTTGAGATCTATGGATGAAGCTATAGGTCGAGCAGATATGTTGGCCCAGGTAAGCCGTGGTAATGATTATTTGGATGACTTGGATTTAAACCCTATGCTTGTGACTGTAGATGGTGCATCTGATATTAAATATAATCGGGATAGAGCAAGGCAATCTGTACCTGATACATTAGATGCGGCTATTTTAAAAGATGCTGAACCGTTCTTTCTGCATGGTGAGAAAATGCAATTATCATACGCAGTTCAAAATACAGCGCGTACAATTGGAACACGTGTTTCATCGAAGATTGTAAAGAAATTTGGAATGAGAAATGATTTATTAGAGGATCATTTAACAATTAGATTAACAGGATCTGCCGGTCAGTCTTTGGGTGCTTTTGCAGCACCAGGTCTGAAACTCGAAGTATCTGGTGATGCAAATGATTATGTTGGAAAAGGATTATCAGGCGGCAAGATAGTTGTTCGACCACCACTTGCAAGCCCACTTATTCCTTCTGACAATACCATTATTGGAAATACTGTTTTATATGGAGCAACTGCAGGAAAGTTATTTGCAAATGGCCGAGCGGGAGAGAGATTTTGTGTGCGAAATTCAGGTGCTTCAGTTGTAGTTGAAGGTTGTGGTTCAAATGGTTGTGAATATATGACAGGCGGTATCACTGTTATTTTGGGCGATACTGGTGCAAATTTTGGAGCAGGCATGACAGGTGGAATGGCATACGTCTATGATCCATTAAATCAATTTAAATCTCGTGCAAATATGGAAAGTATTGTAACAGTTCCTGTCAGTGTTTCAGAATGGGAAGATCAGCTTAAATCATTAATAGAAGAGCATTTAAAAGAAACAAAAAGCCCAAAAGCGGCACAGATACTCAATAGATGGGACGAAGAGTTAAATAATTTTGTGCAGGTTTGTCCAAAAGAAATGCTGGTTCATCTTCCATATCCCTTAACTTACGAAGATGACAAAAAATTGGCATGAAGAATTAATTTTCATAAAACTTTAAAATTATCCTTCATACACTTAATGATATAATTGCAAAGTGTATGAAGGTATTAACTAGTTTCCTTGTGAATTTATATGTTTTCAACAAAACAGTTTTGTTGCTCTTTAGATGGTTGCAGTTTTCATTTTTTCTTGGCACTAATTATTTAATTATCTTAAAGTGAATATAATCATGCACCGTTTATACCATTATCCTTTGTCACCATTTTCACGAAAAGTTCGATTAGTTCTTGCGGAAAAAAAAATAGAAGTTGAATTAATTGAAGAAAGATATTGGGAGCCAAGTTCTGAATTTTTAAGATTAAACCCTGCTGGACGCGTTCCGATTTTACGAATAAATAATTACACCTTTTGTGAAAGTAATTCGATATGTGAATATTTAGAAGAAAAGTATCCTGATTACCCACTCATGCCAAATAACTTGGAAGAAAGAGCTGAAGTAAGAAGAATTGTTAATTGGTTTGATGATTCATTTTATAAAGAAGTTACGCAAAATTTATTGGGTGAACGTATGATGAAAAAAATCAAAGGCATAGGATACCCTGACAGTAAAAATGTTAAAAAAGGTGCAAAGCAAATCAAATTCCATTTAGATTATATGTCTAAATTATTAGATAACCGAAAATGGCTTGCCGGAAATACAATGAGTATGGCTGATTTTTCAGCTGCAGCGCAAATTTCATGTATAGATTATATTTCTGATGTTGATTGGAATAGATCTGCAACAGTGAAAGACTGGTATGCCAAAATTAAATGTAGGCCTGCATTTAGAAGTTTATTAGCAGATCAAATTTCTGGCTTTCCTCAACCACAGCATTACTCGGATCTTGATTTTTGAATAATACTTTAAAAAAACTATTATTGAAGCAATCTCAAGAGGTTGGCTTTTCTATGATGCGTATATGTGCACCCTCAGATATTCCAAATGCAGCCTCTAATTTAAATAGTTTTATAAAAAAAAACCATCATGGTAGTATGGAATGGATGGCGGAACGGATTGAGTGGAGGGGTAATCCTGAGGCCCTTTGGCCTGAGGCTAAATCTGTTATTATGCTGGCTGATAATTACTCTCCAAGTCACAATCCTCTGGAGATTTTGAGTCATAAAAATCGTGGTGCGATATCTGTATATGCTCAAAATAGAGATTATCATGAATTAATTAAAAAAAAGTTAAAAAGGCTTGGCCGGTGGTTAATTCAACAGGAGAATGACACACAAATTAAAGTTTTTGTTGATACTGCTCCAGTTATGGAAAAGCCACTAGGCGCTGCTGCAGGAATTGGTTGGCAAGGTAAGCATACAAATTTGGTATCACGTGAATTAGGCAGTTGGTTTTTCTTAGGATCAATTTTTACTACTCTAGATTTACCAAAAGATATTTCTGAAGATGATAATTGCGGTTCTTGTAGTGCATGTTTAGATATTTGCCCAACATCTGCATTTCCTTCACCATATGAGCTAGACGCTAGAAAGTGTATTTCATATTTAACAATTGAACACGCTGGTCCAGTTGATTTAAATCTAAGGGATAAATTAGGAAATCATATTTATGGCTGTGATGATTGTTTAGCCGTTTGTCCTTGGAATAAGTTTGCAAAAGAAGCAAATGAAATTGGGTATCATGCCAGATCTGAGCTAAAGACTCCAAAGTTAGCTGAATTAGTAAAATTAGATGATAAAACATTTCGCCAACTCTTTTCCAAAAACCCAATTAAAAGAATTGGAAGAAATCGTTTTGTCAGAAATGTATTATATGCGATTGGGAATTCTGGTAATAATGAATTAATAAATAGTGCAGAAAAATTGCAATCTGATTTAGATCCAGTTGTTAGAGATGCTGCAGATTGGGCAATTGCAAAACTCAAAGGATCAAGAAATGTCTAAAGTTTTGTTAAGTATAGGTCACGGTTTTTCAGCTTCTGCTTTAGGGTTAAAATTAATACAAAGTGGATGGACCGTTTACGGAACTACCAGATCTATTGAGCGGGCTAAAAAGTTAAATGAAGCTGGAGTAAATTCAATAATTTGGCCAGATACTGACCTAAAGCCATATATTGAAAAAGCTTCACATATTCTCACATCTGTTGCACCAAACTATCAGGGTGACCCCTTCCTTAATGAATATAGCGAGGTATTGGAAAATAATATTTTTGATTGGGTTGGTTATTTATCAACTACTGGAGTTTATGGAAACCACGATGGAGGTTGGGTTGATGAAAATTCCCCTTTAAATCCAAGCACACAAAGAGGCCAATTTCGAGAAGTTGCTGAATTATCTTGGTCTAAATTAAACTTGAACTTACACATATTTCGATTAGCTGGTATTTATGGACCAGGCCGCGGTCCTTTTTCTAAAGTGCGTAATGGGACGGCTAGGCGTATTATTAAAGAGGGGCAACTTTTTAGTAGAATTCATGTTGATGATATCGCCGAAACATTACTTGCTTCAATAAAATCTCCAAGAAAAGGTGCCATTTATAACGTTTGTGATGATAACCCAGCTCCACCTGAAGATGTAATCGCTTATGCTGCTGAATTATTAGGAATGCCCATTCCCGTATCTGTTGCGTACGATGAAGCAGAGATGTCACCGATGGCACGAAGTTTTTATGCAGAAAATAAAAGAGTAAGTAATATACTTATCAAAAAAGAATTAGGTGTCGAATTAAAATTTCCTAATTATAAATTAGGGCTAAGATCTCTTTTATAAAAAATCAAATAAATAAGACTTGAGTGCCAACCTTTGTTAAATCAAATAGTTCTGCTATTTGTGCATTATACAATCCAATACAGCCATTTGAAGATCTACGGCCAATTTTGCGATTATCATGAGTTCCGTGAATTCTATAATATGTCCATGATAAATAGAGGGCATGTGAACCCAAAGGATTCCCTGGGCCAGGACCAATGTAGGAAGGCCAGTCTGGATTACTTTTTAACATTGATGGTGTTGGCCTCCAATCAGGCCCTACTCTCTTTCTTGTAATAGAAGTTCTTCCAAGACGAGTAAGATCGTCTGAAGAAGGAACTGCAACCGGATAGAGCTTATAAATATCCTGTTTTTCGGACCAAAAATGTAAAGCTCTACTTTGCGTATCAACTAAAATTACACCATTCTTTGTATTTGAAAAGTAATTTTTCCAATTGCTGCGATCTCTAAAAGCTGAGGCATTTCGTCTTACAGAATTTGCTTCACCAGAAAGGCGAGCGCTTTGATCTTGGACTGTATCAAACCCTAAATCTGGATTGTTTAAATCTGGATTCCAACCTTCTTGTGCAATTGATTTTGAACCAATAACTAATGTACTTGCAGCAGTTGCAGTAAATGCTCGGCGAGTAAAATATTTCGACATTATATTGTTTCCGGTGTATTAGGGTAATTATAACATGTATCTACTGTTAAATGAATAATTTGATTTAATCAAAGTTAAATTTTTGGTAAATTATGAATGATAAAAACAAATAACTATGAATTAATTGCCAACAATTACATTCAATATGACTGGAGAAACTAAATGTGGAAAGTATTATTGACTACTGCATTACTAATTGTTTTAGCTGCGTGTGAAACACCTTCAGTAAAAAACCGACCTGGAGATGGAACGGTTATAATTCAAATGGGTCGTATTGGTGTTGATAAAGTTCAATTTAGACACTTAGACTCAGTAAATGCCGTTAGACAAGCTCGTGGATTATCTGCATTGAGTTTAGATACTTCCTTAATTCGCGCCGCAAAGTCTCATGCATCTGATATGTCAGCGCAAAATAGGCCATGGCACTTTGGATCAGACGGTTCATCGCCTTTGGATCGACTAGTTACTTATGGTTATAATGGAGAATTTATAGGTGAAAATGTTTCTGAAACTTTTGAAGATGATTTCAATACGCTAGACGTCTGGATGAATATTCCATTATCTGCATCAATTATTTTAGATCCAAAAGCTACCAAAATGGGTATTGCGTGGCATCAAGACACTAATGGGAAGATTTGGTGGGTTCAATTAATAGCAAGTTAAAGCTTATGGTCTTATTAAAATGGGTGTACCGGTTTTGACCATGGAATAAATTATCTTAATGTTTTTATCAGATACTGAAATGCATCCAGCGGTCCAATCTCTTTTTCCATATTCGCCTTTGTATCGCGGACCTCCATGAATAAAAATATCACCGCCAGGATCTATATTAAGTTTTTTTGCATTTTTTGCATCTTGTGCATTTGGATAACTTATTCCAAGGCTTAAAAAATATTTACTATTATAATTTTTCCTATCTATATAATATAAACCTTCTGGTGTTCTTCCATCACCTTGTTCTATTTTATGTCTCTTTGGATTAAAGCCAAGTCCTACCTTAAACTTTCGTATTATTTTATCATTGCTCAATAAATATAATTTTCTTTGTGATTTATCTACTACGATCTTAGTTATTTTTGGCCCTTCGTATTTTGGTATATTTTTATAAACAGGTGAGGTGCTGAAGCACCCTGAAAGAATAAAAGCTATTAATAGAAAAATATTAAAAAACTTCACATTACTGCCCTTTAACTTCATCAGCCATTTGTTTGGCTGATTTTCTTGACCTTTGAGTTTCACTCTTTAATTGACCACAGGCTGCCATTATGTCTTCACCTCGAGGCCGACGGATAGGACTTGCATAACCCGCTTTATTAACGATGTCGCCAAAAGCTTCAATACGCTTCCAATCGGATCGTTCATAGCCAGAGCCAGGCCAAGGATTAAAAGGAATTAAGTTTATTTTTGCGGGAATGCCAGAAATTAGGTCAACCAAACGTCTTGCGTCATCATCTGTGTCATTTATACCTTTTAACATTACATATTCAAAAGTAATTCTTTCTGAATTTGAGAGTTTTGGGTAATTGCGACATGCGTCTAATAATTCAGCTATCTTATGTTTTCTATTAATTGGGACCAGTACATCTCTTACTTCGTCGGTTGTTGCATGAAATGAAATTGCTAACATGCATCCAATTTCAGAACCTGTTCGAATAATCTCTGGAACAACTCCGGATGTAGATAATGTAATGCGACGTCGTGACAATGCTATCCCCTCATTGTCCATAGCTATTAACATTGCGTCTCGTACATTGTTTGTATTGTAAAGTGGTTCACCCATGCCCATTAATACAATATTGGAAACATTTCGTTTTTCACCAGCACCCTTATTCCATTCTTCTAGATCATCACGTGCAATTAAAATCTGTCCAACAATTTCTGCTGGAGTTAGATTTCTGACTAACTTTTGTGTTCCTGTATGACAAAAAGTACATGTAAGAGTACATCCTATTTGGCTTGATATACATAATGTACCTCTATCTTTTTCTGGGATGAAAACAGCTTCAACCTCATGGCCTCCCGTAACACGAAGTAAGTATTTTCGGGTCCCATCATTGGAAATTTGGCGTGTTATAATTTCAGGCCGAGTAATTGAAAAGCTTTTCAAAAGTAGAGTGCGAAAATCTTTTGAAAGGTTAGTCATTTCATCGAATGTTTGAGCACCTTTTACATATAGCCATTGCCAAATCTGAGCTGTTCGCATTTTTATTTGCTTTGCAGGTATACCTATTTCATTTAGTGCATTTGCCAATGCATCTTTTTGCAGTCCAATAATATTTGGTAATATATCACCATCCACTTTTCTTGGAATTGTAATAACATCTGGCGTAATTGGTGCTTTACTGGTCATGAAAAGTTTCCTTACTTCTTACATAGCATCTAAAGTTTTATCAGAAGATAAGAAGGGATTAATGATTATACGCCGCAACGCTTTTTGGTATCTTTTAGAGCTGCAGTAAAGCCCCGAAGAGAAAATGTATCTTTAGTTTTAGTACCTCTTGTGCTTTCAGCTTTAATAGTTGCGGTTGAGCCCCGCGTCATTGATACCCTTATTTTTGTATCAATATCTGAGTTTGCAGGCCAAGCGAAGCCACCTTCTGGTATTAAATCATATTTTGCTGATCCAATTTGAAGCTCTACCATTTGATTAGGTTTGAATGGGTAGCCTCCACCAAAAGACACCTCACCTAAAATATCTTTTTCAGGTAAATAAGTAATGAATAATACTATATCACCGCGAGTTACGTTCATAGCTGGTTTACCACCGCGTGTATTTTCAACCTTCATAGCTGTAGAGGCTAGCCAACATAGTTTTGGATCATTGGAAGAATAAACACCCCAATCTTGGAATGATGCAACAGGTTTTTGTGA
>Ga0228633_1000490_pt1 | contig 11193 bp, 6 predicted proteins | sample 41DmetaG_FD_182703 | JGI IMG/M metagenome (GOLD analysis project Ga0228633, IMG submission 182703) | Seawater microbial communities from Monterey Bay, California, United States - 41D | ecosystem: Environmental > Aquatic > Marine > Coastal | place: USA: California | collected 2016-11-13
GCAATATGATTATTCTGAAATTTTTAATATTAGATCTTGGGGATATAATTTCAATATTTATCAAAAAATTAAATCATATATCAATTTTTTATATATTAAAAATTATAACATTTTTAATATAAAAAAATAATATGATTGAAATAATAAATTTAAAGGAGCTTGATTAAGAAAAATGAAAAGTTTCTAATTTGGAGGAGATATTTGAGTAACATTTAGAATTAAAAAAAAAATAGTTGACTTTAAGTTAAATTATTCTTTAATTTCAACAATAATTTAAGATATAAAATAAGATATAAGATAATTTTAAAATCACAACATACATTTATATAAATATTAAGTTGAATATGTATTAATAATATAAAATAATCCATTATAATAAGAGCAATAAAATAATTTGATTTATAAAATTTATAAATAAAAACTAAAATCAATAATTTAACAGGATAAAAAGATGTTTTGATGCCTAATAAATATCAATTACCTACATTTATATATAATTATCAAATTATACAAAATAATAAGGTTAAAAAGATTTTATGAGCTTAATTTTTTAAAAATACAATAATATCTATGGAAATCGTCATTAAATTATTATGAAATTTTAAAAAAATTACTATAATGAAATGTGTCTGTTTTTATACGAAAATATAAAAAAAAGACCTTTACCCAATATTCTTAAATTTTAAATAAAAAATTTTTAAGTTAATTTATTAATAGTCATTAATATTTATATCACTTTAGAAAATACTAAAATAATCTAAGAATGGTAATAAATTGAATTTATATAAATTTATTTTTTTTTAAATAATTAAAAAATTATTTAGAAATTCTTTATAAAATTTACATTAATGAAAGAAATTTAATATGAAAAATTTTAAAAAATATTCGATAATAGACATGATAAAAATATAGTACTAAAATTATGTAATTTCGAGCAATTAAGATTAACTATTTAGAGATTTTAAAAAGATGATAAATCAGAAATAATTTATATGATAATTAAAATACATGATATTTTAAACTAAATTAATTTAATAAAAGTTTGTTTATTTTAAAAGAACTTAAATGATTTAAAAAATTTAAATGATTTAAATTATTTAAATGAATTAAACTATGATAATATCAGTATTAAAGTAAATAATCATGTTTTTTGTTTTAATTAATTTTTAATTTTATGATTTGATATAAATCTAAAATTGGTTGGTGACAGATTTGTATTCTATTTATTTAAATCAGTTCCCCATACTTTACTACTAATAATTTTCGAGTTGAATTCATCGATTTTAGTGTATGATTGATTAGAAATATTATTTTTAGATGGATTATTTTTATCAAAATGATTAAGAGTTTTATTAGATTTTCCATTATTGATATGATTAACTTTTTATTTGATATAATATCTTTTTTTAACATAAGATTTGCACGATTCAACTCTATTTGGTTATTTGATTTAATTAATAAGATGTTTATAGTCTAAATTAGAGAATATATGAATGTTTTTCTGATGTATTTATTCTATTAATAAAAAAATGATACCATCTTGAATGTTTTAAATTGAATTATCATTATCTTACTTTTATGTATCATTTCTTTACTAAATAGAAGTTTATTTATTTAATAATGATGTAATATTATTAGATTTATTTCCATCATTTACCAAATTAGAATATTGTGTTTTTTTGAATTTTTATGCATTCTAAACTTAAGGACCTTTTTTTATTTGACCTTATTCATTTATCAAATTTACTCCCATTTATAACTCTATATTATTTTATACATAATTTTATATATCTATATTCTATTATATTTATTTTATTTACTTATAAAACTTTTATAATATCTTTTAGATATAAACAAGAATTTTATTAGTAAATTTATAATAAATACTTAATCTTGGCGTTCGGATACTTTTTTTGTATTCTAATTTTTTGAATTTTTCAATATTTTCTATTGTTAAATTTCAAAAATTGGATTTTATTTTACACATATTGTACCCAATTATTTATAATCCGGAATTAACATATTATCTGGTAAATCTTTAGTATTTAGATTTTTCAATTTTATTAAAGATCCATTATAATCAAAAGTTACATTTTATGGAAATTATTTAGGTATTTTACTTTTTAATTTTGCATAAAATAATTTTTAATCTTCTGATTTTTTCTCCTTGAAAAATAATTTATAAAATGAAAATATTTACATCTTTAATTTTCTAAATTCTTAAATCTTACTCAACAATATCATCTATTTTTTCTTAAAATGTTTAAGGCTATGGTTCTACATCTTATTCAATTTAGATAAATTTCAGATTTTATTCACTTTCTATTTTAGTTTATTGCTTTGAGAATTTTTATTTATGATTCGTAATTGTATTATTTATAAAAACATCTTAAACTTTTTCAATTTATTGAATCGATTTTTTAAAATTAACATTTATACTTTAAATAGCTAAACTATCCTATACTAAACACTCATTTTCTTCATTTTCCTCTAAAATATTAGTTTATTTTTCAAATTCTTAATTAAAATTTAGCAAATTATATATATTTATTATTTCATATGCATAATTTGCCATATAAGTTGGTTTTTTATTTAAAATACTATTAAAATATAGAATATCATCTACTTTTATTAATATTTCATCTATTATATAATATATATTATTATTTGGAATTATCAATTCAAGTACATCAAAATTTTAATCTAATTATTCATTTGTATCTTATTTAGAAGACTATATATCTAATTTTTATAAAATTGGATTATTTTTATTCATTTTTAGTTACTCAAATTTAAAAAATTTTAAAATTTATAAATTAAATTGATTTTTAAATATTTAGAAAATTTATATAAAATTTAATAATTAATCAACTTATATCATAATTTTTTCTTTCTGATTTAATTATCTTTTTCTTACTTTACTTACTATCTTTAATATTTTTTATAGTCTCTCCATGAATCATATCTATCATCTTTAAAATCTCTTGATCTTTTACAATTTAAGTATTCTCTACTTTGATTTCTACCCATTGAGCTTCTTTCTGATTTAATTTAATGATTTTCATATTTAAAATCATTTAATCATTTTTAAATCAATTTTTGACAATTTCTTGCTTAATTTCTTAATTAATATATTATATTTATAATCTTAACTAAATTCTAGTTTAATTTGATAATCATTTTTGAAATAATATCAAAGAGATTATTAATATCTTTTAATGGATTTTAATTCATTTTAGGTAAATTTTAAAAATCCATTTTGTTTTTTTAAAAAGTTCCATATTAAATAGAAATTATCAGCTTTAAAAAATAAAATATATAATTAAGAGTTTTTAGACTGAATAATTTATGTTTAAAAAAATTAATTAATCTTAATAAGAGTCTTTCTAGAATATCAGTATTTCATATTATTTGATCGTCTTCAGTTTTGAATTTATCTTCTAATTCTAAAGGTTCAAACACATCTTAATAGTTAATAATTTTTTCTAGCATCTTCTTTATCAAATTCTGATTTATCATCATGTTGAAATATTCAATTAATAAAATTATTTTAAGTTTTAGATAAAGGTTATGTTTATATAATAAAACTTTTTTCGCATGATTAATTATATATATTTTATACTTATCAGATAAATTGTTTTTTTTTTCTATTACCATAATTTTCAGCAATTAATTTTAAATCTTCGTCATCAAGAAATATTTCTTCAAAAATTTATAAAATTTTCTTTTATCTATTTTTTTTGCACTAATTAATCACTTTATACATAACTTTTATCATGTAAAACAAAATCATCGAATTATGAATTTTTTTGGTCTTCTGATTTATTTGATTTTTTTTAAGAATTTTCTTAAATAAAGGGACTAATAAAAATTATATAGAAAATAATAAAATATTAATATTAGAATTGATTAAAAAGTATTAATTAGTATCTGAATGATTATAGAAAGATATAAAATATATTTAAAAATTATTGAATTAAAGAAAAAAATATAAATTAATATTATAAAATAAAACAAAAAATGTTACCTTATTTAAAAATAAACTAGATAGTAGATAATAATCCAGAAAAAGTAGTTTAATAAAGATTAAGATCAAATAAAAAAATTGATACAAAAAAATCAAATAAAAATGAATTAAATAAATTACTTAATGATTCGTTTGTTAGAAAAGTTAAACTTTAAATTGGAATTGATAAATCTAATTAAAGTTTTCATCAATTAAATGTATATATAAATATTTACTAAAGTAAAGTAGTATTTTAGATTCATCTTTTGAAAATAAAACTAAAATATATCTATCACTAAAAAAAAGAGAAACTTAATCAAAAATTACTTAAATATAAATAAATCCTGGTCCATCTCAATATTTTCCAAAATAATTAAAATCATTTGATAATATGTTACCATAACATCAATTTATTTCGAATTCACCAAAATTTAAACAAATTGAAAGCATTAGTCCTGATCCTTAGTCTTATTAATATTTAGGATTTAGTGAATAAAAATTACTAAAATTACAAAATAAAAATAGACTAAAATAATCTTATAAAAAAAAATCAATAAAACTACTACAGATGATTAAGAAAAAAATATTATTTAATATTAATAAAAATTAAGTCAAAATACGTATTTAAAAGAAATTTTATAAAATAAAATATATTCTTAATTAAGAAATGTTGGTAATTTCACTATATCTAAAAAAGAACCTAAGTTATTATTTTTCTTATTTATAGATTAGCATCGATAAATTCTATAAGACCATCTTATATCTAATCAAGCTTTATTCCAGGACCTGGGGCTTATGAAATATATAAAGATCCTATCACTCATAAAGACTCAGTCTATAGTTCAGTTTTTAAATCTAAAGTAGAAAAAGTATCTTTTTTTGATGTAAAAAACGAATACGAAAATTTAGGACCTGGAAAATATATTAATTCATCTAATCTATTAAAAAAAAACTACAATATTAATATATCAAATATTTGGAATTGAAATTTTTATATTAGAGTATTTAAATCAAAATATATTATAAATTTTAGAAATTAAAATAATTTTGAAAATATTATGTGTTTAAAACCATCATAAAAAAGCATAATTTATATTTATTGTTAGATATAAAAATTCAAAATTAGTTCTTTATTAAGTATTTATACATATAATACTAATAAGTTTTTAAAAGTTTAACTGAATTATAAATAATAATTTTGATTGAAATATTGATATTTATTAAATATTATAAAAATGAATGAAAAGAATGATGATTATTATGAATAAGAGAATGTGATTCCACCAATAAATTATTTTGCACGTATTAAAAATTAAATATAGCTTATACTGTTTGGAACCCATTAAAAATGAGCTCTAAACTTTAACTATCAGATGATTATTAAATATGTACTGCAAAAGATGGTCATGGTTTTAAAACAATATTATCAGATTATGTATTAATATAAATTCAATTTATAATATATAGCCTTTATTACCTGGAAATAAATACTACATTGAAATCAAAATAATTAAAGGAACTTTGATAAAAATAGGAGTAACAAAAGATATAACATTTTTAGACTTAGCCTTTTGCGATGGAGATTAAGGATGGGCCATTTATAATGGAGAATTAAGGCATAATAGTAACTCAACAGGTCCTAAATATGGAACACCATTAAAGGCAGAAGACACTGTTGGAATTATGTTCGATTCTTATGAAGTATTCATTTTTTTTAATTAGGGTACATTAAGTTTTACAATAAATAGAAAAGAAATAGGACTTGCTTATAAAGATATTCAATTCACATAAGATACTTTTTACCCAGCTGTTGCTATTATATATAAAAATGATTCATTTCGCATAAAAACCTGGGTTAAAGAAGATTGAATTTTTATATTTTTAAAATTAAATAATTCTTTAAATCATTAATCAAAACTTATAATAATTTGAAAATAAGATATTTCTATATTAAATTATCTAATATTTTAATGAATTTTTGTTATAAAATATTCTTATAATTATTAAAATATAAATTACTAATATTTTTTAAATATCAAAATATTATAAATCATGCTTCTTTTACAAGTTTTCTCATAACATATGAAAGGATTCCTCCATTTTTGAAATACTCAATTTCAACTGGTGTATCTAATCTAACTTTAACTTAAAATGTTTTTCCATTATCAGTTTCAACATCGATCATTTGACCAACTTAAAGATTTCCTTAGTTAAGTTTAATTGAGAATTTTTCTTTTCCTGTTAAACCTAAACTATCAGCGTTTTATCCTTCTTAAAAGCAGCATGGTAATATTCCTTTAAATTAATTATATAATACCCATTCCAACTAAATTGCTTCTATGAATTCTTTCGAAACTTTAAGCAATAACTAAATTTATTCCTTATAGGAAGGGTCCTTTAGCGGCCCAATCTCTTGAACTTCCAGAACCATATTCTTATCCAGCAAGAATCACTTATTATAAACCAGCATTTTTGTATTCAATAGCAGCATCAAAAATAGCCATTTTTTTACCAGATGGGAAATGCATTGTGTTAGGTCCAGTTTCATCAATTAATTTATTGATAATTCTAGTATTAGCAAAAGTTCCTCTAGACATGATTTCATCATTACCTCTTCTAGCGCCATAAGTATTGAAATCTTTTTATTCAACTCCTTTAGATAATAAAAATCTAGCAGCTGGAGAATTTTTAGCAATAGCTCCTGCAGGTGAGATATGATCAGTAGTGATAGAATCTCCCATATTCAATAAACAATAAGCATTTGAAATGTCTTTTATTGGTTTTGGTTCAGCTTCAAGAGTTTAGAAAAATGGTGGATTATGAATATAAGTTGATTTCTCATTCCATTAATATTATTTAGTTTAAGGAACTTCTAAAGCATTCCATCTTTCAGTTCCTTTTGAGATTTTCTTATAAACTTCACTAAACTATTCAGCATTCACATATTTATTTGAGTATTCTTTTGTTAAATCTCTTGATGGCCAAATGTCTGCTAAATATACATCTTTTCCTTATTTATCTTTTCCTATTGGACTTTTTGCGAAATCTATATCAACTGTTCCAGCTAATGCATATGCTACTACTAATGGAGGACTTGCTAAATAATTTCCTCTTGAGTATGGGTTTACACGACCTTCAAAATTTCTATTTCCTGATAATACAGCACAGGCAACTAAATCATTGTCTACTATAGCTTTTTAAACTGGTGCGTCTAATTCTCCTGAATTACCTATACAAGTCATACAACCATATCTATATTATTAAAATAATAATTTCGATTTTTAATAAATTTAGAATTTTCAAAAAGTTAATTCAAAAAATTATATTATTATTTTTTTAAAAGATATTAAAAATATCATTTATTACCCTGCATTGTGAAATCCTAATTATTCTAAAGATTTGTCTAAACCACTTTATTCTAGATAAGATGAAACTACTTAAGATCCTGGTGATAGAGTAGTTTTAATGAAAGGAGCAACAGTAAGTCCTTTTTCTACTGCATTTTTAGCTAAAATTCCAGCTTAAATCATGACATCAGGATTACTAGTATTAGTGCATGATGTAATGGCTGAAATAATAACAGATCCATGTTTAAGAGTGTATTCTTTGCCTTAAAACTCAAATTTGACTGATTTATCAAGATTTTCTTCTTTAAGTCCAAATCCTTTGAAGCCAACTTTATTGCTTAAACATGCTTTCCAATCACTTTACATTTCTCTTAAATTAACTCTATCATGAGGTCTTTTAGGTCCTGATAAACTTGGTTCTACAGAAGATAAATCTAATTCCATAATGGCACCAGAGAATTCAGGGTCTACTTATTTTCCATCATATGTTCTGAACAATCCTTATCTTTGCAAATATTCTCTAACTATTTTGACTTTATCATTTGATCGACCAGTTAAATTAAGATAATCGATAGATTATTCATCTACAGGGAAGAATCCCATAGTAGCACCATATTCAGGAGCCATATTTGCAATAGTAGCTCTATCTGCGAGACTTAAGTTTTTAACACCTTCTCCATAAAATTCAACAAATTATCCTACAACACCTCTTTTTCTTAACATTTATACGATTGTTAAAACTAGATCAGTTGCTGTAATATTACTATTAAGGCTTCCACTCAATTTAAAACCAACAACTTTTGGTAAAACCATAGCAATTGCTTCACCTAACATAACAGCCTCAGCTTCAATTCCTCCGACTCCCCATCCAGTTACTCCTAGTCCATTTATCATTGTTGTATGAGAGTCAGTTCCTACCAAAGAGTCAGGATAAAGAGTATTGGTTTCGTTTTACATAACAACTCTGGCTAAATGCTCTAAATTCACTTAATGTACAATTCCTAATAAAATTATTAATATAAAATTTATAATCAATTTCTGTTAAAAATATATATTTTTTAAATAAAAGCTTGATTTCTATAAGCCAATATTTTATTCATAAAACTATTTATTTTAGACATTTTATCAAATTTGATAAAACTAATATTTTTAATATAAAATCACCTGATCCTGGTGGAGTAATTGCAAAGTTTTCAAATGCATTTTGTCCCCATTTTAAAAATTCGAATCTTTCATAATTTCTTGCAAATTCAATTTCTTCATTTTTTAAAAAAGCGTTTTTAACTCTACTAACATCAGCTTGAACAGAATGATCAATAACTAAGTCTACAGGAATTAAAGGATTAATTTTTTATGGATCTTTACCAAGTCTAGCCATGGCATCTCTCATAGCTGCTAAATCAACAACAGCTGGTACACCAGTAAAATCTTAGAGAACAACTCTAGCTGGTTTGAAAGGGATTTCAACATCTTAAGCAGATGTAGTTTTCCAATTTAAAATTTTTTCTACGTCTTAGGAGCTAATTTTGAACTCATCACAATTACGAATAGCAGATTCTAAAAGGACACGTATACTAAATGGTAATTTTTCTATAATTTAAATAAATAATCGTTATAAAATATACCAATTCTCGAATCTTTCATATCAGGTAATGAAAAGTAGTTATAGGTTTATGATCCTACTTTGAAGTCTTTTTTAACTGATTAGAAAGGGTTTTATTTAGATGAGCTAAATTATTTTGCAATTTTCTTGTACATTTTTAAGATATGAATATAGTAAATTTTATCTAAGAGATTAAAATTTTTATAATAATTCAAACTTATAAAAATAGATATTACAGTTTATCAAAAATAATAATTAATCATAAAACATTGAATTTTTATTTGACCGTATATTCACAAAACTCATCATCATCTAAATTATCATGTTTTAATGAAAAGTCTCTTATGCCATTTAAATCTTAGTTTTTATTTTTGTCATTATCTATATTTATATTTTAAAAATAATTCTAATGTTTATTGTTCAATTTGTATTTGTAAAGTTATATCTTTTTTTGAAATATTTTTTATTTATCCGATTTATTGTCTCTAATTTTATTATCTTATTTAATTTTTTGATTTTAAACAACTTATTTATTATTTTATTAATTAGTTTAAATCTTGTTCCTCTAATATATTGATTCTATAGTAAAATTAAAAGACTCTCTATTTTAATCTTAATCTAAATTAATATTAATAGGATCTAGCCTTTATTTTTTATTATTATAAAATGATTTTCTAGCAGTTTGACTATATTATTTCTATGTCTTTGTTGTAACATTTTTCATTTGTATTTATTAGAAATCAAACTATTTACTACGTTATTAACTTTATTCTTATTAATTTATTTATCTTAATTCTTATATTTCTTAATTTTATTATTTTCTTTAGTTTATTAGGTTTTCATTATATTTTTTAATAAAATTATCATGATTTGCTTATTTAGGTTCATCACATTATAACATGTTTTTTTAAATTCGAGAATTAACTTAATTTTAGTTTAAACTTTTATCTAATTATTAACCATTTTAGTTTTCTTGAATTTTTTCTTTTATGCTTTTATGAAACTTATTTTCCATTGCCATTAATTTATATAGTATATCTTGTCTTTTTTACATTTTTAATAGTTAAAATTTGTTATAAATTTTGCTAATTTTTTAATAAATTATATTTTAAAATGAAATATCAATTTTTTAAATCTTTTTTGCAAATCATTTTGACTGAATTGCTTTTTTTTACCACCTAACTCATTATATTTTATGATTATTAAAGCTTTTATATTAAATCTTATTCTTGATTTATTAAATTTTAAAATTAACTCTATATAAAATATATTAATACATCTTCTTTTTCTTTTTTTTAAATTTCCTACTATATTTTGTATTAATACAATTATCTCTAATTTATATATTTCTTTCTCTATCAATTTTATTTAGATTTTACTCATAAAATATATTATCATAATATCAATTCTTATGAATATCATTCTAGAATTTTTAAGAATATTCATTTTTAATATATAACATAATATAATCTTAAAAAATTAAAAAAATATATTTTATGAGTAAAAACTGAATTTTACAAAGTTGAATTTTTATATTTCTAATTTTTCGTAATCATTTTTCCTTTTTTCTTAAATTTTTTCTTTAATATTTATAAAATTTTATTTATTTTTCTCAATTTTTTCTTATTTAATTTATTGATTGATTAGTTTTAAATTTTGAGTGATTTATTTTCTTCTTAATTGATAATCTTATTTAGTTTCATTTAATTTCAAAGCTTGATTTTTTTTTTAATTTTAAACTTCTTAATATTTTAATTGGTTTTCTGTTTATTATTAATCATTGATCTAAATAGAAAAATATAAAACTTCATCAATTTAAATTTAGATATCATGTTTTTTTTACTAAACAGACTGACATTTTGATTGATATCTTTTGAATTAATATTGTTTTTTAGCAGAATTTGAAATTTCAGTTGATAAAAAGGAAATCCTATTTAAAAGTAACTATGAATTTTGATATAATACTTAATGATTCTTTTATGCAACACTTTTTTAACTTTTAACCTTAAAAAGGTTTAAAGACTACGTATTAGTATTAATCATTAAATTCTATTAAGATTTTGGCTAGTAACTTCGTGCACTCAGCATATAATTATAATATAATTTATAATCATTTATAATATTCACATAATTATTTACATTCTATATATTCTCTATTAATTTTAAATACCGGAAATACTCATATTTTAAGAACACACATAACTCATCCTTTATTTTATTTTTAAAAAATCGGGGTT
>Ga0228633_1000492_pt1 | contig 11176 bp, 5 predicted proteins | sample 41DmetaG_FD_182703 | JGI IMG/M metagenome (GOLD analysis project Ga0228633, IMG submission 182703) | Seawater microbial communities from Monterey Bay, California, United States - 41D | ecosystem: Environmental > Aquatic > Marine > Coastal | place: USA: California | collected 2016-11-13
TTCGTAATTTATAAAAGAAATATTATGTTTTGATGTATCTCATAAATATAATTGTAAATTCTGTATTAAAAATATTTTAATAATAATTTTATATATAATTCTATATTTTAAAAAATTATATAATTTTAATAATCAATCAAAATGCTAAATTTAGAATTTTTAAACTCTATTATTTGAGAGATTAGATGATTATTTTTGATTTTCATCATCATTTTCGACATTAATATATAATTATTTTTTATTTTTAGATTTATCATTTGAGTTTTATGCATCTTTACTTAAGTTTAAAATAGGCTATAAGCTTTTTTCTAAAACACTTTTATTAGGTGATTCCCTAATTTTTTGATTAATTTGATCTGTTTCATTAAAATCACGACCTTTTATATGATACTTTACTTTCTTAGAAATATAATTCAGCTTTTGTATGATAGTCTTAAGCATAATCTTTATGCAAAACATAGCAAAATAAATATGATAAAAATACAATTCCTACGATTAAAATGCTTTATAAATATAAATAAGAGTTTTATAGTAACATTAAACCCGCATTTGTAATATCATTTAATATTTAATTGTAAATTATAATAAACAATAAATAGATTATAAAGAACACAAAAACTACTACAAAATTCAAAATTGTCCAATATTTTGTAAAAATAAAATTAATTAAATTTGCAATCTATAAATTATATAATATTACTATTATAATTATCGTAAATTCATTTATGCTAAGAACCCATAAATCAATTACATGTCCATTTTAATTTAAAATATAATTTTCAGCAGTCGTGAATGATATTATTAAAAATATAATTAAAGAGTGAAATAGACCTAAAGTGACATAAAAGTAAAAATTTTAAGAATTAAATATTGTTTTATTTTATCCTATATAGTATAATTTTGATTAAATTGTTTTCATCCTTTAATTAATCTTAATGATACAATTGTTTTTTTATGTCTATAAAAATATAAAATAAAAACTATTAATTTTTTATAACTAAGCGTTTAATCGAATGTTGCAGTAATAATTAATGGAAAAGCTGTAAATATCATATTATATCCACTTATGTAGTAAGCATCAAAACACGATTAACCACTACTCATGTTTTAAAAGGCAAAATAAAATTAAGGTATCGTAAATAACATGTTTTTGTAGAAAAAATAAAGAATCATATTAGAAATTCTTATATAATTTTATCTTCCATGCACAAATATTAGTTTATGCAAACATTAAAACTCTCCAATCGCAAAATCAGATGTTAAAACAGCTTACATACCTTCATTTCCTTTTATATTTACATTTTTACCAAAAATTCCTATTCCAATATTTGCTTCTTAAATCATATTACAATCATTTGCTCCATCGCCAATTGCCAATGTTATTTTACCTACAGATGTTCTAATTAATCTTACCATTTCTGCTTTTTATCTCGGAGTTGCTCTACAACACACCACTGATTCTACATTCAATACTATATTTAAAAATATGTCTATAAATTTTTAATCTTTTTATATTACTCTTAAGGAATGTCCTTCAATTATCTATTTTGATATAAATTACCAAACTTTTTCTTTTTTTTTCTCTTTCTTTTTCATTATTTTCTACTTAAATATAAGCCAATTTTAATGTATTTTCTATTTAATCTTACATTTCCTCTCTTATATATATAATATCCATTTAAGGTTCTATCAAATTACATGATCTGGCAATATTTTCAGCAGTTTCTAATTTATCACCTGTCAACATCCATACTTTTATATCTAAATAAAAAATTAAACAACTTGAAGCCAAAAAATCCTGTATAACTTAATGAACATTAGGCTATAATTTATCTTCAATTGCAGTAACTCCTAAAAAATGCAATTCTGATTCTAAGTCTTATGCCAAATTTACTTTTAAATTTATAAATATTACAAATCAATTCTTATCTATTTTCTTAATCTGCTAATGATCTAAATTTTGTTTCAAAATCCTTTAATTCTTCTTCTGTTATTATTCTCATTGCCATACATAATGTTCTTAAACCAAGTAGAGAAAAATCATTTAATTTTTATTAACATTCTTATAAATATTATGTATTCTATTATTTTGATAGTCTTTATATTATTATTGAATCAGCTCCCTTCAAATATCAAATTTTTACTTTGCAATATAATTTGATACAACCCTTATCTCTAATAATCACAGACATTCTTTTTCTATCACTATCAAAGGGAAAAGTATATAAAATTTCAACATTTTTACTATTTCCATTAATCCCTATTTATAAAGAATTTGAATTCTTTCCTAAATAATTAAACCCTAATTTCGAAGCTTAATCAACCAAAGTAATTTCATCAGGAGATAATCCTTAATATGAAATTTTAGCATTATCATCATCTTATTCAATAATACATTCGTGACATGTAGAAAGTAATAAAAAAAATTCATATATTAGTTATGTTTATGTAAATTCATATTTGTAATTTTATCTAATTATTATATAAATTACTATATTTTATCATTAATTTTTGAAATTTCTAAAGACAATTGTGGATCATTGAAATCATCGTCTTAATTTTCTAATCCATATTTAGTGGTTCCAATTACATAGTATTTGAAATCCATTTTATTGCATGTTAAAGTGCCAGTTTTATCACTGAATATATATTCAACCATTCCCAATTCCTCATTGATAGAACTAGTATTGACTAATAAATTATGTTTATTTTTATTTAAATCATCATCTTAACCCATGAAATATGATTAAAATAATTTAACAAATTCCAAAGACACTAATAAAGATATAGGCAACATAGTATTAGTTAATATAAGATAGGTAAAAAAAGTTAAAAACCCAGATGATTCAGAATCCAAAACATATCTAATTAATATTAGATAGATTTTAAATAATTATACACTAAATAATTGGTTTTATCGTTATGATCTACTCTAATCGCATTAGACACCACAGCTAATAAAATACAAATAAAAGTTTAAAAACATAATATTGATACAACAAATTTATTACACGTTTATTCTATTGAACTTACTTTTACTTTTGATTTCTCTTCATTTCTCATTATTTTTGTATCATATCCTGTATATACTACAACACCTATTTATTTTCACTTTTTACCTATAATCCATCTTGTATTTTTCAAATATGAACCTCTCATTGCAAAATTTGAACTAAATAAAAAATCTTTATCTTCATCTATTACTATAGATCCTTCAAAATGATTTATATATGGATCCGGTTTTGATGCCTAAAAATGAAAATGAATCAAATTTCTTTATTAAATTTTTGTTTATGGGTTAAACTAATCTTAAGTTTTCTTAAATGATTCCTTTTATATAGTATCATTATATATTTTTATATTTATTTATATATTTTTTTATATATTAATATATTTTTATATTAATATATATTAATAGGATGATCGTCATTTTATATGAATTTTATTAAGAATTTTTTCACTATATAGTAAATGTCATCTATTATTAATATAAATCTTCATTTTTATAAAATTTCACAATGTAAAATATAAATTTAATTATTTTTGACTTTATAAGTAGCACGTTTTAGAATTTAATAACTTCAAAAAACTCAATTTTGATGATCAAATTTAGTAATTTAACAAAATTTCCCTTTTTAAATAAAGTATTTTCAAATAATTTGAGTATTAATATTCAATATTTACAACATATTAAATAAAATATTATAACTATAAAATGACGATTTTCTAAAAAAAATGAAAAAATAGATTACCTTAGGTTTAAGTGTTTTTTCACCATCCAAACTACTTGTATTAATATATGCTGAACTGTCTTAATTACTGCTTGATAATATAACAATATCAGCAGGAATAGCCTCATCTTTTTTAATATATAGTAAATCGCCTACAATAATATTTTTCCATTTAACAGATTCAATTATTTTATTTTGTTTTGAGCTCAATATCATCCTTAAAACAGTCTTTATTAATATTATAATATACATTTGAATTTGAAATTTCATCTTATTTATGTCTTTCATAATCCTCGTAAGCTTCTCTTGACATTGATACACTTAAAACAAAAACTAATGGTGCAATTGCAGTTACTGGTGTTAATGGAGAAATTTAAGGTATTGATTACAGTATTGCTAATTTTTAATAATTTTATAATTTAAATTATAATTACCTAAAACTAAGAAATATATATTAGCAAATTTGCAAAATTACTGATAAAGTGTAGATGGAAAAAAATCAAAAATATTATACCTAATTTTATTATCAAATATTTAATATTTTACTTGCTAGTTTTAACAAAATTTGATGGAAATTATTTAGTATTTTCTTGTTAATTTAACCAAAATTGTCTATTAGTATTTATCTTTAAAGGTCTTTTTTTTTGAAACATAATATTTTATTATTAAAAGATTATCTTTATAAATTTATAACGATTTTTTATTATTCAAAAAAATATAATTTAATATTGATATTAATTTAATACTTTTTATAAATAAGATAGTCTTAATACAATATAAAATCAGGAATATTTTAAAAATAGAGTTAGAAAGATTAATTAATTTTTGAAACTATAATAATTTAATATTTTTTAGAAATAGTTATAAAATATTATTTTCTTAAAAATGATAATATATTATTTGATGTAAAATTAAAGATTTGAAACAATGCTCTGTCTTAAAAAAAAGAATGATTTGTGAAAAAATAAAACCTAAGATATGATATATGGTATGACATCAAAATTTTTTTTTATAAAATATATTATAAAACTATTCTAATTTAATTTCTTTTCCATTTTCAGAGGCTTTCTCTAATATATCAATTAATTCTTCTTCCATTACTTTTTTGCCAATTTCTCTAGAATATCTAACTAAATCTTCTATTTTAATTGGTTTATTTTGATTATCAACAAATAAATCAAATATTTTTTTGCATCCATTTTAAGTTTACTAATTATTCAAAAAATATTACAGTATTTCCTAAAATTTCTGTAAATTTAATCATAAATAAATCAAAATCAATTTCTTTATATTCTTAATCTATGTTTTTTAACATTTAATAAAATATCTTATTTTTATGATGGAAATTAAGTCTTTCCATTGAATTTATTAATTCCTTTAAAATACTTAAAAAACCTTTAAATTTACTTTTTTTTATACTTTATCAGTCTATAATGCTTTAAATGAAGCTTAGATTAATTCTAATTATTCATCACTTATTTTTTATGGAATTTTGGTTTTATCTTGAGACATTTAATTTTTATAAAATTTAAAATATATTTTAGTTTATTCTAAACATTTACTTTTTCAAAATTTAATAAAAGTTAAAAGATTTTAATTAAATGGGTACAGGAAAACCAAGAGGTATTTTAGCCGGACGTAAATTAAAAACAAAAAGAAGAGCATAAAAATGGAATGATAAAGATTACAATAAAAGACTATTAGGTTCTTTATGGAAAAATCCATTTATGGGAGCATCTCATGCTAAAGGTCTAGTTGTTGAGAAAATGGGGGTTGAAGCAAAATAACCCAATTCAGCTATTAGAAAATGTGTTAGAGTTCTTTTGAAAAAAAATTAAAAAAAAATTGCTTGTTTTGTTCCAGGAGACGGTTGTTTAAACTTTTTAAATGATAATGATGAAGTATTATTTATAAAAAGTATTTATAAATATATTTAAAACTATAGTTTTTAATTTAATTATGCTAAAAGGTTATGGTTGCAGGATTTGGTAGAAAAGGACATGCCAAAGGTGATATTCCAGGGGTTAGATTTAAAATTGTATCAGTTAAAGGATTCTCTTTAAAAGCTCTTTATACTGGAAAAGCTGAAAAAAAATGAATAATTTAATTTAAAACATAATCATAAAATTTTTGCTAAAATATTATTAATATTGTAAAATAATTATTAAAATACTTTGATAATAGTAATATAGTTAAAAAACTTTAAATTTCATTTTAGTATTAATAATATTATTTAAAAAATATGATTTATTTTAAATAAATGAAATTTAATAGTAAAGTACTAATAGATTATTATTGATTATAATTTGAATTATTATAAAATTAATTATACTTGAAAGATTTAAATTATATTTTTAAATATTTATAATAATATCATAACGTATGAAAGCACCAAAATATGTAGATACAAACTTTCTTAAATTCAAATGTAAAATTAATAAAATTAGAAACTAAAGAAGACTATTCTAAACACTAATAAAGATTAGATGATCTTTATTTTAGAGATAATAAAAAAACTATTTAATTAGAAGAAAAATATTAAATATCCTAACATTTAAATGAATAAAGATTAATTGGAAGCAAATTATTTTAAAATTGTATAAAATGATATTAATTTATTAATGTTATTATTAACATTAACATTAAAATTAATATTATTTTAAAAAATAGACCGTCTAGAAATGATAGAAGATAAAAATAGATAATTACTAAAAAAGTTAATAGATATATCAACAGCAAAAAATAAATAGACTTAAATAAAATAAAATATATTAGTAAATAGTTAACGTACTTAAAATTAAGAAAATATTAGACTATAAAATATGAAAATATTATAAAGAATATAATAATAGTAAATATAAATAATTTAGACGACCAGTTGTTAAATCACTAAGTAGCAGAAATATAGAAAATTATATCAAATTAAAAAATTTAATGCAAAAAGTTGATCCAAATACGTTATTTTTTATATATTTTAGATCAATTTTACTAGATTTAAAGCCTAATTAAAGTGTTAGGAATAGAAATATTGCACTTTAATCAAGTTATTTTTATTATATTTAGAATCTAGAGAAAATTAAAATAGCACTTAATAAGATTCTTAAACTAATAAATAAAAATTACGTAATTAAGCTAACAAAAGTTAAGGTATTTCTCATTATTTTAAGATTAAATATAAATTCCTTAGAAATTTAAAATATTAAATGTCTAATGCCAAAATACTGATAACTAAAATAATCAATTTAATATTTAAAATAATAATGATTAAGATAATCAAAATTTAAATAATAGTTAAAATGATTAAAATAACCTAGATTATAGTGAAAATTATTTAAATAATAGTGAAAATAATTGTAACAATCAAAATTTAAATAAAAGTTAAAATATTTAAAATAATCATTAAAATAATTAAAATAATAGTGAAATTAATTAAAATTTGAATAATTAGAATTTAAATAATAATAAAAATTTGAATAATTAAAATGATAATAGTTAATAAATTGATAACAGTTAATAAATTAACAGTGAAATTAATTAAAGTAATTTAAATAAAAGTTAAAATAATAATAGCAATTAAAATAATTAAAATAATAATGAAGAGAGTTAAAATTATGATTAAGAATCATTTTAAGAAGAATAGAATGAAAGTTAAGATGATTTTACACTTTTAGTATAAAAAAATTAAGAACTTAATGATATAATATGATTATTTATAATAATATAATTCAAATTTCAAACTATTATAGTGTTGTTTATTTATCGATCTATAATAAATAAATAAACTTTTTGTTGTTGAATTTCATAAGATAATTTTAATTTCATAACAATTTTTTTTTCCCCAATGAGACTATTTTATACTTTTAAAATCTATAATTATAAAAAAAAAACTTAATTAGTTTATCCATTAATCTCTAATATATTATTATTTATAGGCAATATTTCAATCTTAAGATATTTCAAAACAGCTGCTTATAAACTTATTTCTCGTATTTAATATTAAGATTTATTTTTAAAATTCACTGTTATTTATATACTGTCTTGACTATTCTATTTTATTTTTATTTAAAATTAATAATAATACTTATATATAATTAAAGTCTATCAATATATTTTCATCTTAATATGCTATAAATTAATAATTCTTATAATTTGTTTATGTTATTGTCACCATTTCATCAAATTCAAATATATCTTCATTTTTATCATCTAATAATTCTTAATTGTTTTAAGCTGTATTTTATTAACTACTTTTATTTGTATCTGTTTACAAATAATCTAATAGTAAATCACTATTTTATTATTAAGACTACTAAGACTATTAAGATTTTTATGGTTATTATGGTTAAATATCAAATAAATCGTTATTTTATTTTTAAGATAATTAAGATTATTAATTTTATTAAGACTATTATGGTTAAATATCAAGTAGATCGTTATTTTATTATTAAGACTATTATTAAGGCTAAATATCAAATAAATCACTATTTTATTTTTAAGATTATTAATTTTATTTTGATTAAACATCAAATAGATCTTATTCATCTAATAAATTTTAATTATTTTAATTATTTTAATTATTTTAATTATTCTAACTATTTTAATTGTTATATTATTAATCTAATAAAGAAGATAAATTAAATTTATCTTATTGATTTTACTAAACTTATTAATAAGATTATTAAGTTTAAAAAGGTTAATTTTAGTCTTTTTGACTTAATTCTAAAATTGAAGCTAAATCTATTTATTAATTTGACTATTAATTGTATAATTATTATAAATTTTGATTTTAATTCTATTATTGATTCTATTATTACTCTTATTATTAATCTTATTATTAATCTTATTATTTAGATTGATCATTACCAAAAACACCTTCTAATAAATCAAGATCATTGTCTATTTAAGAAAATATATATACTTTATTTTTATTCAGGCATTTCATATAAATCATAATTATTATTATCATCATTTTATATTGAATTTATAATTATATCTTCAGTATCATCATCTCTAATAGGTCTTTATATCAAGTATTTTTCTATTTTTAAAAATTATGGAGCATTCTCAAATAATTCCTATTTTTTTAATCAAAAATTTATTAAAATATTACTTTTAAATTTTTATCTTAATTCTAATTTTTTATTAATTATAAATATTCACTTGCTCTTTATGAACATTCTAAATTCTAACTTTTTTAAAAATGCTATAACTAACCTATTAAATCACTTTCTATTTGATTAAATTATATATATATCTTTATTAAACAAGTTAATCCTAATTCTTATGATCTATACTATTTTATCATTATATTGTAATATAATATTGTAATATTTATATACAATATCAAAATATTTTAACATTATAATGTAATATTTGAATAAATGTAGATTTATCAAATTATAATAATTATAATAATAAAATACTTCTGCTTTTTATATAATTTAAATGACTAAATTATATATTTCAAGATAATTGATGTCTTAGCTTAATTAAACGATAAATTCGCCTAAAAATATGATATAATACCGATGGTCCACAAAGCAACTTAAACAAATTATTATTAATTTTAATTTTCATTAAGTCCATAATATAATTTATTGGCAATATACTATTACAAATCTCTGCAATTAGAAATAACTGATAATAAATATTTTACCATGCATAAAATTAGCAATGATTTTATCTTCAATATGATTTCCAGCTAATTACAATATTTTGATTAATGTATCAACATACCATTTAATAGATGGAGCATAAGATTAAGTAGCAATGCACATCTTAAATTATAAATAAAAACTTTAAAAGTCATTTCTTAAACCAATTCTATTTCACAATTTAATAAGAAATCAACTAATTCTTTCATTATTAACTTTATATTTTCTTTATTTATCATCACAAATATCAAATCTAATGCTAATGTCTTTATACTTATGTCACTTTCCTAATCTTTATTTATTTTACTTTCAATATTTCTAATATCAACTCTTTTTAATTCTGCACCAACTTCACATCCATCTTTGCTATGTTTTATAAACTCACTAATGCACAATATTTACTATTTGGCTCCTTTTAATTCAAAAATTTTGTACAAATTAACACCGCCAATTACTTTAACGAACTTATTTATATTATTTTACTTTGCTGATTATATACCTAAAATTGTTCGCACATTTTCATATAATACCGCATTCGCTGGATTATTCTTCACTGATGTATTTGTTACTACCTTTATTATTATAAATTTTTTAAAGATTTTATTATAATTTTCAAGAATTTTTTAGAGAAAATTATTATAGATTCTCTAAAAAATTTATTAATTTTTAAAATAATTTATAAATTTATTTCTATTATACATCTATTATTTATTAAAAATATAAAAAAATATATAAATATATAATATTTACTTATGCTAAAACATCACTTAAGTCATCACTTAATTCTGTATCATTTTCAGCTAAAATTCTAAATAATTTTAATATTTATATCTAATTTTATATATATAACCTATAAAAAAGGATCAGTTACTCCTTAGAAATTGCATTCTTGATTATAATTAGTTAATAAATTTTTAAGAATTCTAATTAATGGTATGGCGAATTACTTAATATCATTTATTTTTGTATTATCAATTTATATAATTTGAAAAATAAGAGTAATTGTAGCATTTACTAAAATTAATATTGAATTACTTAAACTAAATTCAGATTCAGTGATTAATTAAGGAATATATTGAAAAAAATCATCTTTAGTATCAGGAGCTTTTTTGATGATTTAACAAGCAGTTAAAATAGCTTTTTTTTTGATATAACTATTGAAATTAGGATTAGTGATTAACTTTGATAAATGATAAATACTTTGGCAACTTCTGATGACATTGCTCTACACATATCTTCAGTTGATACTTCGGAAACAGTTGTTAATGATAATGATATTATAAAATCATTTTAATCTTATAAATCTAATATCATTCTATTTGTAGCCATCATTAATACTTCACTTTTTTCATTAAACAACTATGTTAATCCTATTTTCAATATATATTACCTAAATATCCTATTCTTTTGCATCGAAAATTACTTTCTGTTATTAATTTTAAACATTCCATTTACCCGAATTCTGTATCATAACCCATCATTGAAAAAAATATCAATTTTGTTACATTTCTTATCCTATATTTTTACTAATTTGCCTAATTTTATCTTTATATTACTGATATTGAATTTCGAATACTACCTAACTCTTTTTATATATATTCTCTTTCCTATGCTTAGGTTTTACTTTCTCTTAAACCACGAATCATATCTCTTAGTTTTTAACTTGAAGATCCTTTTAATGAATACATTTAATATTTTTATAAATTATAAATCACACTAAATATTATTTTAAGATTTAGTGGTTTTAGATTATTTTTTTAAATTATAATTATATGTAGGGATTCGGTTCAC
>Ga0228633_1000496_pt1 | contig 11143 bp, 5 predicted proteins | sample 41DmetaG_FD_182703 | JGI IMG/M metagenome (GOLD analysis project Ga0228633, IMG submission 182703) | Seawater microbial communities from Monterey Bay, California, United States - 41D | ecosystem: Environmental > Aquatic > Marine > Coastal | place: USA: California | collected 2016-11-13
ACCCTTTATAATTATGATTAAATATAATATTTTTAAAAGTTTATATTTTTTTTATGAATTTAAAACTTAAATCTATAAATAATGTATAAAAAAATTCACTTGAAGATGAGTAAAAAATAATGGTAATTAAATGATAATATTAGGATGAAAAGTTGAAAAAATTGAAAGAAACAATAAAAAAAGATTAGGATAAAAAATAAAAGTAATGATATATTTTAATATAAGACGATGGTCAGCAACTCCACGTTAAAATAATTGTATTTATTTTATATAAAGAAAATTTGTTATAAAATTTAAAGTAGACATAGAATATTCAAAAAGATAATATAATAGATATAAAAAAATAGAATTCTTAGGTATTTTCCGAAACAAATTAGAATTAAGAATAAAATTATGCAAATAAATTATTAGCTAGTTTAAATTTATAATAATATGAAAAAATATTTATATAATATAAATTTCAAACATACGAATAAATATAATGTAAGAATATTTACTAAAAGTATTAAATGAGGGTTAATTAAAAAAAATGAATATACCAATAGGTCATATAATAAAAATACTAAAAAAGATCCATGGATCGTTTTAACAGAAAATAGAAAACGAGACAGAAAATATTGAAAATACTGAATAATTAGAAACTCATGAAACTTAAACTTAACTTGTAATTATTGAGAAAAAAATATAATATAGTTGTTTTTAATGTTTTAAACTATATTTAGAATAAAAATATAGCTTAGATGATTTATCATTTTGTTCAGAAATCTGTAAGTTGACTTTTATTAATTAAAATTAAGTTTAAGTATAATTATTTAGACTTTCTGTTAACTGTGCTAAAAAATATTTCTAAAATAAGATGGAATTAATCACTTTGGAAAGTGGTATTGCACCATAGATTGCAAATAAAATATGAACTTTGATAGATTCTTCCTAACTAAAGAATTACTTGAACAAGAAAAAATTGAAGAACTAAAATTTATCAATGAAAACATGAATTAATGAAAAATATCAATATTAGTTTAGAAATTATAAAAAACTATTTTTCTATAATCATATCATTATAAAGTTTAAAATCTCATGAATATCTTTATAAAATCCATAACCAATAAATTAAAAATAGCTTTAAATATAACATTATCTAAAAAATTATAAATAATAACCTATTTCTTATTTTATGTATTCTCATATATTCTGTTATTTAAAGTAATTATTTTATTCATCTTAATTTTTACTATTAAGTTACTCTTTTTCTTTAATTTAATCTTAATTATAATTTTCAAATTTTTATTTTTTAAACATTTTATATTAATTATATTTTAGACATTTATTTTTATTAATGTTTGTTTTTTTTACTATTTTTTTTTAATTTTTAATCTTATTGAAAGAAAAAGTACATCTATTCAATTCTTTTAATAAGGCCTAAAATCCATAAATTGTTTGATGATACTCAATTTCATTTTTTTTTTTATTCTTTTTTGTAATTTTTTTATACTTTTATCATATTTTAAATTAGCTTCCACATAATATTTTTATAGTCATAATCATCATTTTCTTATTGAATTTATATGCATAGTTACCATAGATAAATTATCTTAGCTTAATCTAATATTCTAAGATAGCTTTTATTTTTTAAATTTCATATATATTATATGAATTTATTTTGAAATAATTTATTTACAAGTAAATAAACTTAGAAATTATGATTGATACATAAAATTAAGAATTTTTATGTTCATTATTTGGACATACAGTAACGATGATAGGAAAAGATGAGATAATAGTGCTGGGAGGTGCTTTTGGCGATCCATCATAATATAAAGTGAAAGACACAAATTTTATTTTTAATATAACTGAAACAAAATGGAGAATAGGTCAATAATTACCAGAGGCTAAAGCTGCACACGCTGCTGTATAAAACTTATATTATTATAGTGTTCATTTAATAGTAATTATATTATTGTTTTTGGAGGAATACAATAATTAGGTACATTAGCCACCAATGATATGTATATGTATTTAATGAATCAAAATGAATGGTAAGTTGTTCCTATCAAAGATTAAGCTCCTTAAGGAAGATATGGACATACTCTATGCTTTCATAAACCTTTTATTATTTTATATGGGGTAAGTTTTTTATTTATATAGAGGGCAATAATGGATAAGAAAATTTAGACGAAACTTGGACTTTGGATACTTCTTCACAATATTTGAAATGGGAATTATTATAATTTGACTTAAAACCTAAGGCTAGACTATATCATACTGCAAACATGTGTCCTAAAGGCTAGACATAAGGCATTTATTTTTTAAATTTTCATATTTTTAAATTCGTTTATTACAAATTTAAGCTAAAATATGAATAAATTTTATGTTTTAAAGGAATGATGATAATTTTTGGTGGAAGATGTAATTAAAGCATGAATTTGAATGATTTGTGGGGTCTTGTTAGACATAGGAACAATCAATGGGAATGGTAGAAGGCTCCAATAGACACATAAAATATATAACAAAGATCTTAGGTAAAATTACATAATTTTAAAGCATTGTGGTATTTTTATAGAAAATTATTTATTTTTTGTGGGAGGAAGATGTTCAAATAATTAATAAAAAATTACCATTGATATGTATGATACAGATTCAACTACTTGGCATGTGCTAAATTATGAGTTTTTTAGAGTAAGACATTGTATTGTTTATAATTCCGGAAGTCTATATATTTTTGGAGGATTTGATTAATAAAATCAAGTCATATAAAGAATAGATTAAATTGCTATTGCTGAAATTTTTTAAGATAATAATGGTATTTTATTCTAAAATTATAGATTTATTCTAAAATTTAGAAAATTAAATAAATAAATCTTTTAAAAATCTAAGATGTACAACCCCAGAGAAATATTAAGTCTAAACACCCAATAAAAGAGTATATATTCCTTAATAAAAATATAATCTACCTTAAGATCATAATAATATTGGTATTAGAATGGGCTCATAAGTTGAAGTTGCATTTAATTTAGAATATTCAATGCCAACTATAAAAAAGATACAAATAAATTTACTATAAGATGAATGGAAAAAAATTGGTCATTAGGATATTGTTGAATAACCTATATCCTAAATATAAGTAATTTGTAATTAATTCATTCAATAAATATTACAAGAAAAAAATTATATATAATTGAAATAAAACTAAATAAATATAATTTGTTCTGAAATAAAAAAAATCTTATAATAAGAATAAACTTTATTATAATTAAGAACACCCATAAAAATATTTGGTAATATACATGGAAATTTGGACGAAATAATAAGAATTTTTGAAAATTATGGATATCCACATGATAATAAAAATGGTGATATAGAAAGAATGAATTATTTATTTTTAGGGGATTATGTAGATAGGGGTATGTATAGTGTAAAATATTAAATATCAATAGATAGAAACAATATTATTAATTTTTTGCCTTAAAATAAGTTATCCTTATTAAATATATTTATTGAGAGGAAATCATGAAGATAGAGCGATTAATAGAAATTATGGGTAATTTAAATTTTTAATAGATTTGGAGAGGAATGTGAGTAAAAATATAAAGAAGATATTTTTAATGATAATTCAGTATTTTAGATGATAAATTTAGTATTTGAGTATATGCCTTTGGCAGCAATTTTAGATGATAAATATTTTTGTGTACATGGGGGTATTGGCTAAACTTGCTTTTAGACTAAATTGATTTAAAATATTAAAGTATATTATTAATTTAAAATAGAGACCAATTAGAGATATTGTTTGTTAAAATACTAATTAATAAATATAATTAATATAAGATCTATTATGGTCAGATTTAGCGTACTAAAATGAAAAAATGCCTTTTAAAAATGAAAATAGAGAAATTCCAGGATAAAATCTTAAATATGGAACACAATAAATAAAGAATTTTCTTAATTTAAATCAATTATAGTGTATAATAAGATCTCATGAATCTTGTGAATAAGGTTATGAAAAAATTGATGATATGATTGTAACTGTATTTAGCGTTTCAAATTATTGTGGAGTAAATTAAAATTTATCTGCTATTTTACTAATAAAAGTATTTTATTTATATTAAGAAAAATGGGGAAATTGTCCCAAAATAATTAAAATCTGATAATAAAATTACCAATTGGAGAAATGTTAGAAAAGTTACACCTGAAAGATAAAAATGATTATTATTTTTTGATAAAAATCATAACTTTATTAAGTATTAGTCAAATTAGAGATTAAAAGCTTTATATTTTTGGTATTCTTTTAATTTTTGCAATATAGATTAATTTTATTAATATCAGTTTTTTATCTAATTATTTATTCTTATATGAACATTAGTGTGAAAATGTTATCTTAATTTATGGCTATTTTAAAGATATTTTCTAAAATATACCTTATATTTACCCATATAATATTATTATTATAATTCAAATTATAAAATTCCAATAAAGATAGTTTTTAATTCAAAAATTATTAGATTTTAAATTTTAGCTTATATTTGGTTTTTTTTTCGAATAAAAACGATTTTATTGAGATTAGATTATTCCAAATTTTCTATGCATTTTAAGATTTCTCTTTAGTTTTTTCTTCGAAGTATTTTTCGGATCCATAATAATGATTTTTGGCACTTTAAGACCCAAGTATCATATATTAAATCTAACTATCTAATTCACCATAAAATAATTATTAAAATAAAGACAATAATTCTGTATCTAAATCCATTATTTGTCTGTTTAAGATTTTTTCATTTTGTATGATTATTTTTATTTTATAATATAATAAATTTAGGATTTTTCTTAAATTTTATAAATGAGTAAAGAAAATAAGCAATTATTTTCTATAAACACAGTTAAAAATTTAAAATAACTTTTTAAAAGAAAATTGATAATTGAAAATAAGAACTCAGATACTAATTTGAAAATAATTTAAAAATTTAATAATGTTAGAGGAATTTTTAAAGATAATTATCATAAATTAGATTATAAAACAGTTTTAACTAAAAACAGTTTTGATTATATATAACTTATAGGTATGAATAATTTATAAATTAGGAAAAGGTTCATTTGGATAAGTGAGACTTGTTCGTTTAAAAACAGATAAAAAAAGGTTATATGCTTTAAAAATTTTTAAAAAAAATATTGATTAATATAAACAAACATAGAATTTTTATTACGAAACACATTTATAACAAAAATTATGCAGTTAATTCATTATACAAATGTTTTATATAAAAAATGCTTTTTAAATTTTAAAAGGATTAAATATTTTGAAGATAAAAAATATAACTATATATTATTCGAATATGGATGTGGAGGAGATCTATTTTAAAGATTAAGAAGAGAAGGTAGATTTTCAAAAGATGTATCATTATTCTATGCAACAGAAATTATATTAGCTTTGAAATATCTTCATGATAGAGACATTTTATATAGAGATTTAAAGCCTGAAAATGTTCTAATTACATCAGTAGTTATATTTTTTTAATAGGACGGTCATATAAAAATAATAGATTTTGGATTTTCAAAAAAATTGAGATAAGGAAAAACATTTACTCTTTGTGGAACACCTGAATATTTGGCTCCAGAAGTTTTGAATGACTAAGGCCACGGTAAAGAAGCAGATATGTATTAATTATAATAAAAGATGGGCTTTCGGAATATTTATTTATGAATTGTTATGTGGGTAATTTTTTATAATAAGAATAGATTAACTCCTTTTTTAAATCATGATCCTTTAATTACATATGCTTAAATATAATCAGGAAAAATTGAGTTTCCTTCATTTCTTGAAAGTTGCTCTAAGCATTTGATAATAAAGTTACTAAATCCAGATGACAAAAAACGATTAGGATGTAATAATGTAGATTTATTTAATAAATTTAGGAAATTCAATAAATTTAAAAACATAGTTGGTTTAAAAATGTAAATTGGTAAATAAATATTATTTTAAGGAATCTAGTTTTGAATAAAAAATTACCTTCACCATGGTGTCCATATTTAAAAAGTTCTATAGATACTTAATGGCATTAGAAATTTTAAAATTTAAACGACAGTTTTGAATAACATTTAAAAAGTTGATTAATTAATATGCATATAAAAGAATCTTTAAATTATTATATATTAATCATTTTTGAATTTATTAGTTAACTTATGCTGCTTATTTAACTAATGAGTTTACGACATCTTTTATATTTAAATATACCTTCAATTTCTTTCTGATCTAAATTTGAAATTAGTGCTTTTTTTTCCACTCCAAAGTCTTATTTATTAAAATAATACTATATCTTGCAATAATGTATGGTTAAACTCCTTCACATTCTCTGACAATCATAGGAAAGTCAGGAAAATTTTATTTAACACTCATATAATTATCGTATACAAATTTTCTTTTTTAAAAATATGTGGTACCTTGAACCTTAGGATTATTAATTTGTTTAGCAAAACACAAATCTAAGTTCTTTTAAAGATTTTCCGACTGTTTATTTCCACATTTAATTAAATTATAGCTATAATAATCTTTGTTTTATAATTGTATATAAAACATAAAATTATTATAATGTGGGTCATTTTCATGGAAGTTTTGATGTTAATAATTTTGATTTATAGTGGTTGTTTAGGATTTATAAGAATATATAAAGATTAAAATGAAATATTTGACTAATAAGATAAAACATTATATAGATTTGCTATAGGATAATATTTGATTTTTCTGATATATATTATGATTGAGGAACCAATTATAATTTTACATTTTTTAGAAACAAATAGATTTATTTTGATTATATAAGTTTAGTATATAATGCTGTGTATATTTAGTTAGAAAAATTTTTAATAATAGTTTAAATTTTTAATGTATATTAGTCTAATATTAGTTTAAATTATGATATTATGTGAATTATAAATTATATTATTCATAATTAATCTACTATTAAGTTTGATAACTAATTTCTATTGCTATAAAATACTTTCAATAATTATAAAGTTTCTTAAATATGAGAAATATTAAATATATAATTAATTTGGAAAAGTTAAACATAAAATTGCATATAACGAGGCTAATAATCGAAAAGTAGATATTACTGTTATTTTAATTATTTAAAATTTACAGTTAATTGGCTAATATCTATCTTTATAAAATTAAAAAGAATATGATTTTTATGGTTAATTTAAGAAATTAATTATTGATTTTTTCAATTATTTATTATTTTCAGTTGGAATATACTTTATTTTATATTTTAGAAATAGAAATCATTTAATAATAAATGATAATGATTAAAAAAGAAATTCTTTATTTTAAGATTATGTTTAAGACTTTGAAATGCATAGTTAAATAAACTGATTTTGTTATAACTATTTTTTTTAATAAATTTTTATATTTTATTAAATTTTTATCAATGTCTATTTTTAGCAGATATAAAACAAGCAATTAATAACATTAAAAAAATTGTTCATTTTAAAGAAATTCAGCATTTTCAAACACTAAAGTTTAATTTGATAATTTAAAAAAAGAAATTAATACTCATAAAGACAATGTATACTATAAAAATATTGAAAAATAAAATCATATGAAAAAAAATTTCTAAAAAATTCGAAATGATAATGAGAATAGTAGCCATTTCAGCAAAATTTCTGTTTAAGTAGGCTAAATGCAATAATAATCAACAAATTTATTCTAATAAAAAAAAGCTTTATTAAATTTGGATGATTATTTTAAAAAATAGAATAATATGCCTAAAAGTATTAATTTGATAAAAAATGAATAATAAATTGATTAAAAATAAATAATTAAACACAATGATATAGAAACACATGGTAAAAACGAATTAGAAATGATGAAATTTACAAACACTTTTAAATAAATCACAAATAATTTAAATAATAGATATGTAAGAAGTTAATCACAACATAGTTAAAATAATAATAAAAATTTTGATTAAGTAAAATAAATACATTAAAGGAATTAATGATTATAAAATAGAAATAAGACAATTTCAGAAGTTAAATTTTTTAATCTTAATAAAAAAATGATAATTAAAAATCAGATCTTTTAAAAATATAAATACTTTCAAAAAGTAAATAAGTTTTCTAAACAAATAATAATATATTAAGTGTATATATAAATTTAAATTAGAATGATATAGTTGAATAAATGAGTAATTAATAAAATCAAGATTAAATTATAGAAAAATAAAATTAGAATGATTTTATAAATAATGACTAAAAAAAATAAGTTATATAAAGTTTAAATAATTTAAAAAATGAAATTAGAGATGAAATATCAAAAGTTAAATAATCTAATTTTATTTATGCATAAGGTAAAATTCATGTATTTATATTTTTATTAGAATAATGATCTTGAAATAATATAATCAAAAATAGAATAAAAATAATTTAAGCATAGAGGTACAGTATAATATAAAGCTGAATTTAAAAGTTATTTTAAACATTTTCCTATAAATCCAATTACTTAAAAAATTATAGATAATTTTGAATATATTCTTTAAAAAAAATAGAAATAAAATAAAAAATTATTTATTAATTAAATTAAATAAATACATTTTAAAATTTAAAGATAAAAATAAAAAAAGAATTAAAGTTGCATACATATAAAGAATCTATTATAAAAAATGATATTAAGAAATTTAAAATAAATGTTGAATAAATTTTTTAAACGTCATGTACATTCTAGTTTATCAATATTAAATTCAAATACAGAATATTAAAATATAAAATCATTTTTACAAAATAATCAAACTACTCCTTTTTAAAGCTAAATAAAAGACAGTAATGATATTTCACCTATTAAAAATCAAAATAATGTAAGTTTTTAAAATAAAGCTAAATCTATAACTAAAAGTAGCATGGCTATTATCAAAAAATATATGAATGATAGCAATTTAGATTAAAATACTCTCAAAGAAGGTTAATTTTTATTATATTTTAGATAAAAGCTAAATTAGTAGGATTAATGTCACTATTGATAATGTATATTTTTTATTATATTAGAATAATTAAAGTTTACATAAAAACTATACTTTAAAATAAATTAATTAAGTAAAATTATATTATAAAGGAAATAATTTAAGATAGTTCAAATTTAAAAGAATCAAATTTTATAACAAATTTATAATAAAATTCTTAGTATATCTAAAATCAAAATTAATTAAAAATTATTACAGATATCTATTAAGAATGAAAAATTATCTATATATAATTATTTGCTATTATTTATTATAAAATAGGTAAATTATACGGAAGTTTTGCTAATTATTTATTATTTTTGATGTCTTTTACTATCAAAAAAATAACAAAAGGCATTAAAAATAACAAAATCTCTATAATTTACTTATAAAATAAAAAATATTGAATTTTGATTTTAAATATATTATACTATTTGAATTTAAATTATAATAATTTATAATTAAAATATAAAATATAATATAAATATAATAAAAATATTATCAAAATAACATGGATTTTTTTAACAATCTCTATAGTAATTAACCACAAACTCAAGGCTAATAAGTATATTGATATTAAATAAAAGAATAATCCAAAAATGGCATAAAGATATCAAATAGGTCAATATGAATTATAAGATGAAGTATTAATGTCTGAAGGAGGATATGGATATGTATGGAAAGCATATGATGTTAGAACTTAAAAAATCTATGCTGTTAAAAAAATGATTTGTTAAAATGATGAAAAATTAAATGTTGCGAAAAATGAAATGGATATAATGGTATTATCATATATTATAGAAAAAATTAAAAAGCATTCCAAATATTGTTAATTATCTAGATGGATAAATTTATAAAACAGACAATGGATATACAGCAATTTTGATTTTAGAGTTTTGTTAAGGGGGTTCATTATTTGATTTAATGATGAAATATGAAAAATCTAAATTAAATGAAAAATAAATTGTTTTCATTATAAATGAAATATGTTAAGGATTAAAATAAATGCATGATAAAAAAATAGCACATAGAGATTTGAAAATTGAAAATGTCTTATTAGAAAACAAAAGATTTAAATTATGTGATTTTGGTTCTAGTAGTGAAGAATAAATAGATTTTTCATAAATATAAAGAGGACAATATTATATTTATGAAGAAGTATTTGAGAAAAATACAACTTTAATGTATTAATATATATATTTTAGGTATCGACCTCCAGAAATGTGTGATCTATATTAATAATTTAAAGTAGATGAAAAAGTTGATATATGGATGCTAGGTTGTGTAGTTTATACATTATGTTTTTTTAAACATCCTTTTCAAGTTTTTATAATAGTATAAAGGATTCATCAAAATTAGGAATAGTTAATGCTAGTTATATAGTACCTTAAAATCATTCATATTCTGAAAAACTAATGGATTTAATGAGAAATATGTTAACTCCAAACCCAAAATTTAGACCTTCAGTTTATGATTTATTAAGTATCTTATCAAATTACGATAATATTTCATAAATGTAATTAAATGTTTGAATTTTTTTAATTAGAAACAAGCTTAAAGTATAAAAAATAAAATGGAAAGTAATTAAAATGAATTGAAATAATTTGACAAAAATTATAAAGATTTTGATGTAGATTAAGATATACCATTAGATTAATTATAAAAAATAAAGTTATATTTATATATAATTAGAATTAGTATAGATAATAATGATGTTCATAATAAGCTTAAAAAATTAAACAATTTTTAATCTAAAAAAATAAATGTATAATAAATAATTATAAAAGGATACTAATCTTTCTTAAAATTAGTAAAAAAAAAAATCAAGCAATAATGATTTTTTAAATTTTGGAGATTTTTAGTCTACAAATGATATTCCAAACAATGAAATATGGGGCTCTTTCTAATAACCTATTAGTGGATAATCTTTCGATATAATAGATTAAGATTAATAAAATAAAAGTAACAAAAATGATCTAGATTTAATTGATTTCTAATAAAATAGTATGTAGAGTTAAGTAAATAAAAAACAAAGTTTTGATTTAATTTGATTATAAAAATAATAATAAAAATAATTAAATATTTATAAGTTTTATTTCATTTTTAAATTTCAATGTTTTATATGAAAAATTTTTAAATTAAATAAAAAATTTAACGAAAATAAT